>Ga0194125_10000357_pt1 | contig 76355 bp, 56 predicted proteins | sample TA2KigC250mmetaG_FD_148626 | JGI IMG/M metagenome (GOLD analysis project Ga0194125, IMG submission 148626) | Freshwater microbial communities from Lake Tanganyika, Tanzania - TA2015034 Kigoma Deep Cast 250m | ecosystem: Environmental > Aquatic > Freshwater > Lake | place: Tanzania: Lake...
GAAGCGCTGGCGCCCTGGCGAGATGCGCTGGCGCTGGTGTGTAGCTGGGCTGCTACATGCCGAGCAGCACTTCCGGTGCGTAGATGGCTACCGGCACATCCCCGCATTGCTGAGTGCACTGGAACGGTCCGCGTCACCGAAAGAAATTGACGCAACAGAGAGAGTTGCCTAAAGTGATGTGGGAGCCGCTAGGAATTTCAACTAACCGAGGGACATGCTCTGCAACCGTAGCACGTCCAACGCGCAACTGCGTCTTGCACCATCAGACGTAGCGATTCGCCCGAGTAGCCACGGCAGAGCTTGTCCACGTGCAGGCCGAAGTTGCGGTAGAGCACGTACTGGATGAGCGAGACGCTGCGTTCGTTGAGGATATGGCGGATCTGTTCGGCGCGGAGTTCGGCCCGTTCGATGGCTTTGCGGTGTTGATTGACGGCTTCACTTACGCGGCGGACGAGTGTGGCGTTTGACTTGCCGAAGTGAGTACATATGCTTCTGCATCATGGTTGACAATGCAATTGAGGTCCGCGACCTGACCAAGGCGTTCCGCGACGTAGTTGCGGTCGCAGGGATCAGTTTCGAGGTGAAGCGAGGCGAGGTGTTCAGCCTGCTCGGACCGAACGGCGCGGGCAAGAGCACCGCGATTTCCATCATCTCGGGGCTGCTTGCGCCCGACTCGGGCGATGCCCTGGTGATGGGTCACTCCATTCTCAAGGAGAGCATGGCCGCACGAAGAAACCTGGGCGTGGTGCCGCAGGAGATTGCCTTGTACAACGACATGTCGGCGCGAGAGAATCTCTTGTTCTGGGGGCGTATGTACGGGCTCTCCGGTAAGGACCTTGCGCGTCGGACGGACGAGATGCTGGAGGCGGTCGGGCTGGTTGAGCGGCAGAAGGGGCGCGTCGGGACGTACTCGGGAGGCATGAAGCGCCGCGTGAACATCGCGGCGGCGCTGCTGCACACGCCGCAGGTGGTGATTATGGACGAGCCCACGGTCGGCATCGACCCGCAGAGCCGTCGCCACATCCTCGACCATGTGAAGGAGCTGAACCGGCAGGGGATGAGCGTTCTCTACACCACGCACTATATGGAGGAGGCGGAGGAGCTGTCGAACCGCATCGCCATCATGGACCATGGCAAGGTCATTGCCTGCGGCACGCGTGACGAGCTGGTCCGCCGGGTCGGGGAGCAGGCGCGGATCGAACTCGCGGTGACCGGTGAACCGGGCAGCGCGGCAGAGGTGGCGCGCACGGTCGCGGGCGTCAGCAAGGCGACGGTCGAGCAGGGGCGGGTAGCCGTGCTGGCCGCGGACGCTGACGCGGTGGTGCCGCGGCTGTTCGAGCGGGCCGCGCAGGCGGGTTTCCACATCAGTTCCGTGGACATCAGGGAACCGAACCTCGAGACTGTCTTCCTGTCGCTGACCGGCCGGGCGCTGCGAGACTGAGTCCGGAGTTGAAAACCACTGATAAACACTGATGCACACGGATACGGAACAGCCGTCGGGTTCGGTTCCGGCACTCAATCTGTGTTCATCTGTGTCCATCCGTGGTTGCTCATGTGGCGGCCCTTCTTGACCCATGACTGAGATCCACATCGCCGGGAAGGACCTGCGCGGGTCGCTGCGCAGCCGGTTCTTCATCGGGGTGGCCGTGTTGGTGCCTCTGCTGGTTACATCGCTCTTCTTCTTTGCCTTCGGCGGCCGGGTGAGCGAGGTGGGGAAGGGGCCGGGCATGGCGCCGGTGCGCGTCGTGGTGGTCAACGAAGACGCCGGCGGCCTTCAGCTCGGCCGATTGGTCGTGAGCGCTCTTTCTAGCCCGCAACTGCGGGAGATCCTGAGTTGTGCCGAACTCAGCGATACGGCAATGGCGCGGCATGCGCTCTCGCGGAGGCAGGCAGACCTGGCGGTCATCATTCCGGCCGGGTTCAGTTCAGCCGTGACCGACAGCGCGGGCCGGGCCGAGGTGCTGCTGCTCTGCGACCCGGTGAGGACTGTGGGCCCGTCGATAGTGCAGGGCGTGCTGCAGCGGGTGCTCGACGGTATGTCTGGAACCAGGATTCTCCTCAACACCTACAGGATTGCGGTGAAGGAGGCGGGCGTGACGCCGGACAGCCGCGTGGTCGCCGGGTTGGTACAGCAGTACCGGGCGGCGGCTGAGGTCGGGGCAGCGGCGCTATCGGTGCGCGCGCCCGGAGCGGGAGAGGACATCTCGGCAATGTTCCGGCGGATGATGGCGGGCATCTTCGCGGGACTGATGGTCTTCTTCGCTTTCTATACCGGCGCATACACGGCGCTGTCGCTGGTGCGCGAGCACGAAGAGGGCACATTGGCGCGGTTGTTCACAACTCCGGCCGGACGGGCCCGGATACTGGGCGGCAAGATGCTTTCAGTGGTGGCAACGGTTGGAGTACAGGCGACTCTACTCATCCTGGCCTCGACCTTTCTCTTCGGCCTGCGCTGGGGACAGCCTGGCAGTTCCGCGCTTGCGCTCGTGGGCACGGTGGCAGCGACGTCGGGGTTCGGCGTGATGCTGGCGTCGTTCATCAAGACGACGCGCCAGGGCGGACCGGTGCTCGGCGGCGGCCTCTCCGTTGCCGGGATGCTCGGCGGCCTTTTCACCCAGGCAGTGCCCAGCATGCCGGCCGCGTTCAACAAGGTCGCCCTGGCCCTGCCCCAGGGCTGGGTGATTCGCGGCTGGAACCTGGCAATCGCGGGGCGTCCGCCCGCAGACCTGCTGGTGCCGTTCGGAGTGATGCTCGCCTGGGGCGCGGTCTGCTTTGCAGTCGGCGCGCTGGTCTTCCGGCGCAGGTTTGCCTGAGCGATGAGACCGACGCTGGCGATTGCGGCCAAGGACCTGAAGCAGATTCTGCTCGACCGGCGCTCGGCCATCTTCCTGGTGTTGATGCCGGTAGTATTCACCGCCTTCCTCGGCATCGCCTTCCGCTGGCCCGGTCACGAAGACCCGCGACCCGAAGTCGGCGTCTGCGACCTCGATTCGACCGAACTGAGCGGGCTGGTGACCAGCCAGCTTGAGTCGGGTGGCCTGGTCCAGGTTGAGGAGCTCGGCCGCGCTGCCGCGAGCAAGGTTGACGACCTGATTCGACGCGGCCGCTACGACCTGGTGCTCGTGGTGCGCGCCGGGTACGCGGAGAGCGCGGCCGCAGGCCCGGCGCTGGAAGCCGTGTGCGACCGGAGCGAACCGAAGGCGCAGGCGGCTTTGCAGGCGGTCGAGGCGGTCGCCGCCCGGCTGGCCGTCTCTGCGCGCGTCGGGAAACTGGTGGCGGGTCAGGTCGGCGCGGGCGCGAGCGCAGAAGAGATGGCGGTGCGGGCAAGTGCCGGCTGGCAGGAGCCGGCGTTCGCGATTCGGCGCGAGGCCTTCGGGCCGGCCCCGGCAAAGCGGCGAGCGGTGCCCAGGGGGTTTGCCCAGTCGTCGCCCGGCACCCTGGTCCAGTTCGCCATCTTCGGGATGATGACTGCCTCCCTGCTGCTGGTGCTGGAGCGGCGCAGCCGGACCCTGGGCCGGATGCTCTCGGCACCGGTTTCGCGTTTCCAGGTGATAGCCGGGCACGTGCTGGCGATGTTCACGGTGACGTTCCTGCAAGGGATCCTGCTCATCGGGCTGGGGCAGTTCGCGTTCAAGGTTGACTACCTGAGCGCGCCGGCCGGGGTGCTGGTGGTGCTGGCGGCGCTCTCGCTCTGGGTGGCGAGCCTGGGGCTCTGCATCGGCGTGATTGCCAGGACCCAGGAGCAGGTGAGCATGTTTTCGATGCTGGCGATGTTCCTGTTCGCGGCCGGCGGCGGGGCGTGGTTTCCGCTGGAGATTACCGGGCGCGTCTTCTCGTTCGTCGGCCATCTGCTGCCGAGCGCCTGGGCGATGGATGGGTTCCAGAACGTCGTGCTGCGGGGGCAGGGATTCGGCTCGGCCCTGGTCCCGGCCCTGGTCATCACCGGATACGCCGCGCTCTTCTTTACGGTCGCGGTCTGGCGCTTCCGGGCAGAGTAAGAGACTTAACACCAAGACACCAAGGCACCAAGGTCCGGACTCGGGAAGGCTGCCAGGTAGGTCAGAGTAGCCCGAGCGCAAGCGCACGCTCAAGCACCTGCCAGCCACAAGCCACAAGCCACAAGCCTCAAGCCGAAAGAGAGAGCGGGAGCTTTCGCTCCCGCAATCCAAAGGCCGCGTCCCGAGATCAGCCGCTGGCGCGGACGTGGAAGATGTCGCCGTCGTTCACGATCTCATCTTTGCCGGCGAGCCGGACAAGGTTCTGGGCGTTCGCCCGCTTCATGCAGCCGACGGCCATGAACGTCTTGTGCGGTATCACTTCGGCACGGACGAAAGTCTCGGCCAGGCGGGTGTGAATGGCTCCGGCCGCATCGCGGGCGCAGGTGTTGCGCCGGATGGTCCATGCCTTCACTTCGTCTTCTCCGACGGTCAGGAATGATATCAGGCCGACGTGCTCGTAGACTACCCGTGACAGGCGTTGGATGCCGCTTTCGGTGAAGCCGTATTCGCGCAGGAAGAGTTCGCGGTCAGTCTCGTCGAACTGGCTGATGTCCGACTCGATCTTGCCCGACAGCTCGATGTAGGCGAATCCGTTTGCCGAGCACTGCTCTTTGACGCAGGCCTGGTCAGGATAGGACTTGGCGCTGAGCTGGTGTTCGTCGGTATTGACCGCGACGATGATTGGCTTGGCGGTGAACAGGCAGTAGGTGCCGAGGGTCTTGGACTCGGCCGGAGTCAACTCCTGGCGGCTGACTGGTTGCTCGTCCTCCAACTGCTCGCGGACTGCGGTCAGGAGCTTGCGTTCCTTCTGCTCCTCGTCGCTGAGCTTGTGGCGTTTCCGCTCCGTTTCGGCGATCCGCTCGAGCCGATTTTCGACTACCGCGAGGTCGCGCAGCAGCAGTTCGGTGCGGATGGTGTCGAGCTGGGCAGCCGGCGTGTCGCATTTGGCCGGCCAGGCGACCGCGGGATTGACAAAGGCGCGGACCACGCAGAGCAGGGCGTCCGAGTTCTGGATGAACTGCATCACCCGGCTCTTCTCGCCGCGGGTCGCTTCCAGGTCGAAGCCGGGCATGTCGGTGAACGTGAGGCTGGCCTGGGTGACCTTCTTCGGGTTGAAGATGGACGCAAGCTCGTCCACGCGCGGGTCGTGGACCAGCGCTGTGCCGGTCACGCCGTCCTTACGCCGCGTCGCCGGATCGAGTTGCATGCCGGTGAGGAGTGAGAAGAGAGTCGTCTTCCCGCTCGCCGACAAGCCGAATACGCCAATCACCATCTGGAGGGTCTCGCTTTCCTGGGTACGGTTTTGCCTTTGCAGACTACTGCCCGCCGGGTCCGGTTCCAGTCACGGGCGCAGGCAGAGCGCGGGAAGTATAGCAGAAAGTAGGAAGTGGTCAAGAGGTCGAGAGGTCGAGGGATAGAGGGAGAGAGGGATAGAGGGATAGAGGGATAGAGGGATAGAGTGTTCGGACCCTTGGTTCTCTTCGTGATTTCGTGCTTTCGTGGCAGACTGGTCTGGGTTCTCCCGGTGCCTTGGTGTCTTGGTGGTTGAGTCGGCATGAGGGATCAAGGGATAGAGGGATCGAGGGAGAGAGGGACAAAGGGATAGAGGGACAAAGGGATGGAGGGATAGAGGGATCGCTGGGAAGGGTTCCAGGGTTCGAGGGGTCCAGTGGCCGACCCAGCCGGAGGTCGTGGACCGGACATGCAGCCGGGTAACGATCCGTCGTTCATCGTTCTTGACCCCAGCGGTCCCTGTCGGACAGTGCGTTCATCGTCACTTCTGACTTCTGCATTCTGGTCTCTGACTTCTGACTTCGTCCCTTCCTGGGAGCGTGTCTTTGTGGTTACTCCTCTTCCGGTTCTTGGTCCCGGACGATTTCTTGACCGGTGAGCAAACGCGGCTAGACTGGCGCCATGCAGCGTACCTTAGCGGCAGACATCGCCAAGCACATCGGTGAAGAAGTCAAGCTCGTCGGCTGGCTGTTTCAGGTCCGCGAGCTGGGCTCCATCTCTTTCGTCGTGGTTCGAGACCGTACCGGCACCGCGCAGGCGGTGATTCTCGAACCCGCCAAGCACGACCTTTCGCAACTGAAGCGCGAGAGCCTGGTCGAGGTGTACGGCACGGTGAAGGCCGAGCCGCAGGCGAAGCGCGGGGCCGAACTCCTGTTCAAGGAAGTCAGAGTGCTGGCCGAGCCGGTGGCAGAGCTGCCGTTCGAGGTGAACCGCTCCAAGAAGAAGCTGAACCTGAAGATCGACTCGGTGCTCGACCACCGGGCGTTCAGCCTGCGCAACCCGGAGATAGCGGCGCCGTTCAGGGTGCAGGGAGAGATCGTCCGGACCTTTTCCGACTACTTACGCGGTCTGGGGTTCACCGAGGTGCACACGTCCAAGATCGTGTCGGCCGGGACCGAAGGCGGGACCGCGCTCTTTCCCATCAAGTACTTCGAGCAGACGGCCTTCCTGGCCCAGAGCCCGCAGTTCTACAAGCAGATGCTGGTGGGCGCCGGGTTCGAGCGGGTGTTCGAAGTCGGCTTCGTCTACCGGGCTGAGGACCACGCGACCTCGCGCCACATCAATGAGTACCTGTCGCTCGACTTCGAGATGGGATTCATCGATTCGTACACCGACGTGATTGACGTGGAACGCGGCTTCCTGAGGAAGATGGTCGAGAACATCGGCATGGCCTGCGCGGACGAGATGGCCTTGCTCAAGGCCGAGTTGCCGAAGACAGGCGACATTCCCGAGATTCGACTCAAGGACGCGCTCGCGATCCTGGCGAAGGACTACAAGCGGGACACCAAGGACATGGTCGACCTCGACCCGGAGGGCGAGCGGCAGATATGCGATTACGCCCTGAAGACGCATGGCAGCGAGTTCGTCTTCATCAGCCGCTACCCGCGCAAGGCGCGGCCGTTCTACACCATGCCCGACCCGGATGACGAGGAATCCACGCTCGGCTTCGACTGCCTGTTCCGGGGCCTTGAGGTGACGACCGGGAGCCAGCGCATCCACGACTACAACATGTTGGTGGAGAGTATCAAGCGTATCGGCGGAAACCCGGACAGCTTCAACTTCTACCTGGAGATATTCAGGTACGCGATGCCGCCGCACGGCGGGCTGGCCATCGGCGCGGAGCGGCTGACCCAGCAGATTCTGAACCTCGGCAACGTGCGCGAGGCAAGCTTCTTCCCGCGCGACCGGTTCCGGCTCACGCCGTAGCCGCGTTTCACGCACAACGCACGATACATCACTCCGGAGCGGCTGGGTCGGATTTCGGCGTCAGGCTTCAGGCGTGAGGCTCCTGCCGCCCGCGCCTGTTTGACTCTGTTCGGAGGGCCGTCTAGAATTGTAGAGTGACAGGAGAATGCCAGTACCAGGAGAATAGTGTGATGAAGATCTCAGCAGGGCTGATGGCCCTTTTTGTCTTGGCCGTGGCGATGCCGATGCCGGATGCCGGAGCGACTCCGCCCAACGCCGTCCCGTTCGCAACCGCGCGCCAGGTCGCGCTTAACCGGGCGGCGATCGAGTACCCGGGCGCCCGGCTCGGCACCGTTGTCCCATACGTCGATGAGGACGGGAACGCTGTCGCCTGGATGTTCCACTTCCGGGTTGACGGGAAGGAGTTCCCGAGATACGAACAGGTCGCGGCCGACGTCCAGGCCGAGCGGCAGACCCTGACCGTGAACACCGATCTGTCACGCTGGCGATCGCAGTACAGCCACATTCTCGTGTCGGCGCGCCGCGACCGGGCACCGGTAATCCGCTTCGGCTACGGCACTTCCGAGTACTACGCGCTGGCATCCAGGGCGCAGTCGCGGGCAAGGCAGATGCTCGGACCTGATGCCGGATTGACGCGCATCTACTATGTCAGTCCCACCACCTATCTCGAGTTCACCAACCGGGCGGGCAAGACGGCCGTGTTTAGCCAGCACTTCGAGCGGACTTGGGATTCGCGTGAGGAGTTCGCCGGTTACGTGACGGAGGCGCGGGCGCAGCTCCGGCAGCAATACCCGGGCGAGGATGCCGCGGCCGCCAAGCACCATAGCGCACTCTGGGACCGGGCGCTCGACGGCAAACTGGGCAGGTTCAGCGAGGTATTCGTGCCGAACATCGGGCTCGCCCCTTTCTATGACTGGAGCTACGGGTGCACGCCGACCTCGGGCGCGATGGTCTGCGGCTACGTGGACCGGGTTCAGAAGTCGGGCCGGCTGGTAGATTGGTACGTCCAACGCTACGACGGGGTCGAGGGAGAGAGCGACTGGCAAATCCCCAACGTGCAGCGGGAATGCGCCATCGAGATGAACACCGACACGACGTTCGGCGGTACAAGTATCCTCTTCATTGCCAACGGTCTTCTCCAGGTCGGGTACAACAACGACTACAACGGCTGGGCAGTGACGAACGTCACGGGCCGGACCAGCAACGACTGGGCCTGGTCTACTATCACCTCGCAGATCAACGCCGGCCACGCGATGATCTGGTCACCCCTGTGGGAGGCACATTCGCTGGCCTGCTTCGGGTACCGCACCGAGGACAAGTACGTGTACGTCCACAATACCTGGTGGATGCCGGCTGAGTGGTGGGCGCATTCGGGCAGCGACGTATCTCATGTTGCTGCCGTCACCCCCGACGCCGGAGATGCACGCAACATCCGGCTGACCTATCCGCTGGGTGATACGTTCTACAATTCGACCGGCCGCGGCGAGGTGCTATACGTCGGCGATACCGTACGCATCACCTGGGAGAGCGGCACGCCGGGCACGAGCGTCGATATCGATGTCTCGACCGATGGCGGGGCGACCTGGCAGGTCGCGGCCGCCGATGTGGCCGACAGCGGCGCATATCACTGGTACATACCGCCCTCCATTCCCACCTGCGATTCGGTCCGGCTGCGGGTAGGTCAGTACAGTGGGTCGACTCTGACCTCGGCCGACGGCACGTTCGGTTGTTTCCACGTGCTGAAGGAGCCGGTGCCGCCGCCGCAGATTGCCCCGCCCAACGGGTTGCCGATACCCTCGGACAACCTCCCGGTTGTACTTGAGGTCGACTCGGTCCGGGCGGCCTGTGACAGCATTCACTTCAAGCTGGTGCAGGGACTCGACACCCTGCTGGAGCAGAACGGCACCACGGCTCATTTCCTATTGCCCGATTCCATCCTCAAGTTGAACAAGATCTACAAGTGGATAGTGCGGGGGCGGAACCAGTGGGGATGGGGCAAGTGGGGCACGCCGTGGTCGTTCCGCGTTGTGGCAGCCGGCGCTCAGGAAGAGAAGCCGTCCGCCGTTCTGCCTGTGTTCTTGGTGCCGGCAGTGAGTCGGTTGGGCGCCGGCAGCGTCCAGTTCGACGTGCGCATGGCAGCGCCGGGCAGCAAGTTGATTGTGTATGACGCATTCGGTAGCCTCATCCGCGAACTCGTGGTGGCGCAACCGAGTCGGCTGGCCTGGGACATGACCGATGCGAGCGGCCGGAAGCTGGCGGCCGGGCTCTACTTCGCCCGCCTTGCCGGTGGCGCGAACCAGCCGAGCGCGAAGCTGGTCCTCCTCGACTGAGATAGTCCGACGCTAAGAAACTAAGGGTCCGGATTCCGGACCCTCTTGCTTGTGGCCTTTTGCCTCCGTGGCCAGCCCCTTCTGGTTCCGGCGCGCGGGTGGGCTCGGCCAGGAGAGGAGTTAGTCGACGGGTTCTGGAGCTGGGACTATCGTCGGTCTCGGGTGACGGAAGGCCGGCAGGGCAATCAGGGCGCCCACGAGCACGATACCCGCGCCGAAGAAGAACGGCAGGTTGATGTGCAGACCGTATAGCCAGCCGGCCAGCACCGGGCCGACTATCCTGCCGAGCGAGTCGAAGGAACTGACCACGCCCATCGTCGCGCCCTGCCCGGCATCGGTCTGCTTCGACACGGCAGAACTGAGCCCGGGTCGGACCAACGAACCACCGGCCATGTTGAGGGCCACGAACACCGTTAGCGAAACCAGGTTCCATGACTGCGTCAGGAGTATGAAGCCGATGGCGGTGCCGACAAGTCCCGCGAGGATGAGACGGTTCTCACCGTAGCGGTTGATCGCCGGGCCGACAAGCAATCCCTGCATCAGCACCGACACGACGCCGATGACGGTGAAGACCAGCCCCATTTCACGCGGTCCGAACCCGAACCTGTCGAGGGAGAAGTAGGCGAAGATGCCCTCGAGGTTGGCCGCCGCGAAGCTGGTCAGGAAGGCGATGACGAAGTAGATCGCGAGCTCGCTCCTGAGCGCGTTGGCCAGCTCCCGCAGGCGGTGCGGCTTCTTCTCCCGAGTGCCGGTGACACGTCGCTCGCGGGGAAGACTCTCAGGCAGGTATGCCCAGGCCAGGGGAATCAGAAGGGCCACCAGTCCGGCCGCCACGAAGAACGGCGCCTGGAAGCTGTTCGTGAAGTGCGAGACAGACCCGCCGATGGCCGGGCCGAAGATGACGCCCGCACCCATTGCGGCGCCGAATATCCCCATCCCTGCTCCCCGCTCGTGCTCACCGGTTACGTCCGAGATGAACGCCATCGCCGTGGGCAGAACCGCAGACGAAAGGATGCCGCCCAGGACCCGGGAGACAAAGAGCATTGCCACGCTGCTAGCGAAGCCGTTGACGAGGTGCGACAGCATGTAGCCGACGAGGCCGATCATGAGTACCGGTTTGCGGCCGATGCGGTCCGAGACCGTGCCCCAGATCGGGGCGAATATGAATTGGAAGAATGAGAACGTAGCCATAATCATGCCGAGGTGAAGCGACGTCGCTCCCAGGGACTTCGCATACATGGGTAGTACGGGTATGATGATGCCGAACCCCATCATCGCCACGAAGAGGCCGAAGAAGAGTATGGCTACGCTGCGGTTTTTCAATAACATGCGCAAGACGATTAGACGCGCGACACCAGCAGGCCGGTTCGCCAAAGCGTCAGCGCGGTCCGCGGCGATCGACCCGCGGGCCGGAAGTGGTGAGGCGTTTGGATGCGGGGGCCGCCGTTGTCTCTGAGCATGCCCCTCCCCGAAGTCGTGGAGGAGGATAAACGAGAAACCGGGGCAGCAGGGCCGCCCCGGTATGCAGCCTAGGTCTGTGGTCTATTGCTGCGGAGGGACAGGCGGGGGCGCGGGCTGGTAGGCGTCGGTCCGGTCGGCCGGCTCGTTCTTGCGCGCTACCCGGATGATGGCAAAACAGGCAAGCATGGCCAGGCCGATGAATCCGAAGATGAATCCGCCGGTGTAGTCATTGCCCTGTCTGGCCATCTCGCCCGCGAACAGGGCCAGCCCGAAGGCAAAGAGTATAGCTCCGGTGATTAGCAGGCCGTAGTAGTTGCCCTTCTGTTTGCGGGGCGGAGGCGGCATCATTCCCTGTTCTATCATCTTCATCCGTTCTTTGTGCCGCCGGTTCACAACCGCCAGGACAATGGCCAGCAGGGCGATAATCGCCAGTATTGCTGGCGCGAATACCAGCGTGACGACCACAATCCCGGTCGCCGAATCAAGGAAGGCAGATGGGGTCATATCAGGCTCCTCTCACTTACTGATTTCCGTGAGCCGCGCCACCGCACCCACGCTCAATGGACGCGAAGCGCGTACGACGATTTCACTCACGACGTTGAAGGAGCGGTCGGCCGTGCACACTATCTCCGGCATCAGACCGACCGCGCGACGGGCGGTGCTCTTCAGGGCAAAGCCAAGGGCTATCCCGAGCACCAGCACCAGGGCTGGCAGCGCTACCAGCAGGGCTGTCTTGTGGCTGTTTCTGACTTGTGCCATTTCGCCCGTAGGACGTCCGGGCTTGCCAGTTTGTTGCGCCGGGTGTAACATCCGAGGCAGAACGGCGTCTTATGTCGAGACAGATGGAGATCGCATCCGAAGACGTCCTGGTGAGCCGCTCCGCACGGGGCGACGAACAGGCGTTTGGGGTGCTGGTTGAACGCTACAAAGGAATGCTGTACTCAATGTCACGTCGGTTGATGAAGGACCCGGGCAGGGCCGAGGATGCGGCCCAGGAGTCCTTCATCAAGGCGTGGGCCGCCCTGCCCGGTTTCAAGGGTGAATCGAAGTTCTCGTCGTGGCTCTACCGTATATGCTACAACACGTGCATCAGCGAGTTGCGCAAACGCAAGCCCGAGGTCGAACTCGACGAGGCGACGGGCGTGCCGGTTGAGGGGCCGGCGCAGGACTTCCTGAACCGCAACATCCAGGCCACGATCCAGGAAGAGGTTAGCAGGCTGCCGGACGACTATCGTGCCGCCGTGACCCTGTACCATTTCAGCGGCCTTTCCTACGAGGAGATTGCGAAGCTGACCCACAAGCCGATGGGCACGGTAAAAGCCCATATCCACCGGGCCCGGGCGGTGCTCAGGACGCGGCTGGTGGAGCGAATCGGCTGGGACAATTTGAAAGAGGTGATGTGGCAATGAACTGCGTTGAAGTCAGACAGGCGGTCCAGGACTACGTGACCCGCGAACTCAGCATCGAGAACCGGCGGCTGTTCGACGCCCATCTGGTCGAGTGCGGGGAGTGCCAGCGCGAACTGGCGTTGATGACGGCGCTCGTATCCACGCTTGACCATCAGCCGGTGCTCGAGCCACGACCGGGGTTTGGCGAGAAGGTGCTTTCATCGCTGCCGCGGCAGCGGAGTCTCGTTTTGAACCCGTGGTGGTCACTGGCGCTCGCGCCGGTACTGGGCGGCCTGGCGTGGTTGTTTCGGGTTCGGCTTGAGAGGGTGATCCTCGGCCTGGCCGGACAGCTCGGCATCCGGAGCATCAGCCTGCCCGCGCTCACCATGCAGAATGCCGGAATAGTCGCCGCAGCGGTGGTCGGGGTTGGCCTGCTTGTCACTGCTGGTGGTGCCTGGTTCTGCTGGCGCGTCTATCTCCAGGAATAGTCCTTCATCCTCTGAAGAGCGAGCGGGGCGCAGACGCGCCCCGCTTCCTCAAGGACCTTTTCTACTACCTAATCAGGCCAAGCCAATCGCCGAGCAGGAATTGGAGTCGGCCGATGAAGAGCGAGATACGGGCCATCACCGTGTAGCCGAACGATGCGCCGAACCCAACCATGACGAAAATGATGCCGACATAGCTGATCGGCTTGAGCACGCCTTTCCGCTCGGCCGAGAAGAAGAAGTAGGTGATCGTGCAGACGACACCGACGAGGATGATTAGCGCCCAGAGACCTGCCTGCCAGTTGGCGAACGTGGCGCGGGTCACGATTGTCGCCTTGACCTGAGCGATGATGCCGGCCTCAACTGACCGCAGCAGCGACATGCCGGATCCGTAGCCCAGGAAGATGGCAATTGGGATCCGGACCAGCCACGAGATCTTCGGAATGAACCGCGTGAAGTAGAGCGCGCCGACTATGGCGGCCAGTATCAGCCAGAGCTTCTGGCCGTGCCCGACCGGGTCGATCAGGCTGGGCACGAGCACCCGGTGCCAGGTGAAGGTGATGAAGTAGCCGTTGGAGACGCCAACGAAGAGGTGCTCGGCGGCGCGATAGAATGGGTTCTCCTTGTACAGGAAGGAGAAGACGGCCAGGGTCATTATGGCCGCTACCCAGACCCAGGGATCGGTGGCGAGGTTCATGACTTCCTCCTGCGGGTGGCGAAGTACCCGATGTTACCGACGACAATGAAGAGGATGATGGCGATGTGGGCCGCGGTCTGGGAGGACATCGCTTCGGTACCGCGGTTGCGGACGCGCCAGGTCATGCCCAGCCGGTCCATCTTCTCGCGCGTGAGCTGTTCGTACTCGGCCGCGCCGCGCATGCCGGCCAGCATGCCGGTGAACTGGCCGGAGTTGAGGTAGGTGTAGTAGTCGGCTGCCGACACCGCGGTGGTGCCGCAACCGATGCGGAGGCCGAACTGGGTCTGGGCATAGGCGACCCAGGAGATCGGCATCGATGAGCCAGCAACCGAGACGAGGATGCCGACATCGTTGTAGTTCTTGACGTGTCGCGTCATCGGCAGCGATTCGGTTCGCGCACCGTAGTAGTCGACCGGGAAGACGTTGGTTATCCTCTCGCCCATGCCGAGCATCATTGTCAGGAGCGGCGTGGTCCAGCCCCAGAAGATGAAGTCCTCGCCGCTGATCACCGAATCCTCGTGCCTGGTAGCGACCGAGTCGAACTCGCGCTTTACTTCGCGCAGGGCGTCCTCGCCGAGGCCAAGCCCGTAGACCGTGGTCGCCACCAGGCCGACGCGGCGATCGGTGGCGAAGGCGTGGCGCAGGAGCGCCAGGGTCATCGGGTGCAGCTCGGCCTGGGTGTCGGGTGAATAGTCGACCGAGATAATGAGCGCCTTGTCCTCGGGCATCGAGTCGATGTAGCTGAACATCTGCTGCACCGGCGGTGAGGCAACCGGCTTGATCGGGAAGGGCTTGATCAGCGGCACCATCACGACCAGCCAGATGACGAGGTAAATCCACCGCCGGTCGATGCGCTGCAGCCTCTCCCAGAAGCCCTTTCGCCCGGCACTGCCTGACGCCGCCATCACTCACCTCCCCCGAGCCAGCCGCGCTCAATGCCGAGGATGATCTTCAGCGACGTGGCGAGGATGCCCAGGCTGATACCGAAGCCGATGCCGCGCTTGGCCGCAGTGTTCGGCACCGCCAGAATCCACTCGGCGAACGAGGGCAGTTCTCTGACTATCATGCGGGTAAGTGGCACCGCGCCCAGCATCAAGATGAAGGCGGAGACGAGCAGGAGCGTTGCCTCGAGGTTGCGGGCGCGGAAGGCACGATAGGCGGCCGAGGCCATGAAGAAGGCGAGCAAGGCGAACATCGTCGAACCGAGCGGGACGATCAGGCCGGTGAAGAGCGACTGGATGTGGAAGGAGAAGCCGCCGACCTGGGTCGGCAGGAGGCCGGGCCGGGTCGGGTCGATCCCGCCGAACAGGCCGATGATGGCGCTGACGAAGAGGGCGACGACTGTGATCCAGCTGTAGCCCCAGTGTTCAGCCTTGCGCTTGATCTTGATGAAGTGGTGGCGCAGGATCGAGCCGATGCCGAGGACGATGCTGAACGCGCCGATGACGCGGAGGATGTCGTTGCGGAAAACGGCGTCGGTGTCCTGGATTATCGGGTGCGGAATGATGTAGGTGAGTACACCGAATATGCCGGTTACCAGCACGATGATCAGGGGGAGTTTTCGTTTCATCGTTTGCCTCTAGAGGATGTCGGTGATGCGGATGTCTACCGCCAGGGCGAGCAGGGTGCCGCCGAGTATCAGCGCGAGGATGATGAGTTTGTTGTAGTCCTGGCCCTTGATTGCCCCGAGCCGGAGCGGCTCGCGCGAGATGTAGGCCGATGCGGCGTAGAGTTCCTCGCCGATGAGGGTGTAGTCGCAGGCGGTGATGAAGAACGGCAGCTGGCTGACCGCGTCGGTGCCGGCAATCTGCACCGCGCCCGAGATGGCGCCGGTCTCGGCCAGGATCAGGGACTCGGCCCAGAACATGCCGATGAGGAAGTTGGTGGCCGGTTTCTCCCGGAGCATGATACCGTCGACCGCGGCAGCGTAGGCGAACTGCTGGTCGGTGAGGAAGAAGACCGAGTCGGGGTTGAAGGCGTCAGGTCGGCCGACCGAGGCGTAGGACTCTTTGACTACCTCGCGCGCCACCGTGTAGACGATCGGGTCACGATTGGGAACAATGAGCGGTGTTCCGAACTTGGCGGTCTTCTTGGCGACCTCGCCGAGGATATTGAGTGAGGCGATGGTTGCGACATCGTCAATCGTCGACAAACCGGGGACGTAGAGCGTCGGCCGGCCCATTTCGGTGGCGCGGCCGAGCGCTTCCTCGACCGCGTCCAGCCCGGCGATCCGACGGATGAACATCTTGGCCCCACGCCTTGCCTGTTGGAATGTGTAGAGGAAGATCACGAGGATGAGGGCCGTGCCTATGATAGACGGGATTCGGCCGGTGTTGAACCACTGCGGCGCTGCCTTCGCGTAGCCAGATGGTTCGGACTCGCCTTGCAGGGTGTCGGCCTCGGCCAGGACCTTGTAGCGGTACGGCGTGCCGTTCCCGGCCCCCTCGTCGAAGTAGCGCGAGGCGAGCCGGCCAGCCATGCCGATCGTGTCCCATTCGGTAGCGCCTTCGGCCTGGCGGAGCACGCGGTAGTTGATGACGCTGCCATCCGGCGAGCGCGTCCATGTCACGGCGATCTTGCCGCCCGCGTCATTCGGTACGTCACGCGCCGCGACACCGCCGGGCGGGGGGAGCGTGCATAAGAGCAGCGCGACAATGCAGGATAGCGCCAACTTGCCTCCTAGTTGCTGCCGACAGGCGGCAGCGTAAGCGGGCGGTCTGGTTTCATCAGGTCAACGGAGTTGTCTAGCCGACTTCTCAGTCTATGAAAACCGGGGTGTGGGTCAACAGCCGCAGGCTGGCTGCACGCCGGCAGAGCGGTGCCTATTCGGTCCAGCGCCGGCGTTCGCGCTCCATCTGCGCGAGGTAGCGTCGGGTTACGCCGGTTGGGTACTTGCCATTGAAGCAGGCGGTACAGAAACTCGGCACCGCCGAGTTTCCGCGAACGGCGGAGACCAGGCCCTCGTAGGTCTGGTAGACCAGAGCGTCCGCGCCCACGACCTTGCGGATTTGCTCGACGGTCCGGTTCTTGGCTACGAACTCACCGCGAGTCATCATGTCGATTCCATAGACACACGGGCAACGGAGCGGCGGTGCGGTGATTGCCAGGAAGACCTTGCGGGCGCCGGCGTCGCGCACCATCTGCACGATCTCGCGCGAGGTCGTGCCGCGGACGATTGAGTCGTCGACCAGCAAGACATCCTTGCCCTCGACCTGGGACCGGACCGGGTTGAGCTTCTGGCGAACGGACAGTGCACGACGGTCCTGGCCGTGCATGATGAAAGTGCGGGCGATGTAGCGGTTCTTGATCAGGCCCTCGCGCAGGCTGATGCCGAGGACAGAGGCGAGCGAGCTGGCCGCGGCGCGGGCAGTGTCCGGTACCGGGACGATGACGTCGGGCTTGAGCCCCTGGCGTGCGACTTCGAACGCGAGACGCTCGCCGAGCCGCAGCCGGGCCTGGTAGACTTCGATGCCGTCGATGACCGAATCGGGCCGCGCGAAGTACACGAATTCGAAGATGCAGGGCCGCGGCGTTCCGGGCCGCACCTGGTTGCGGTGCACCTTGCCCTTGAAATCCACGAAAATGGCCTCGCCGGGCTTCACGTCGGTGAACCCGTGGAACCCGAGACGGTCGAAGGCGACGCTCTCGGAAGCGAAGGCGAACTCGCCGTCCTGCTGCGAGAAGACCAGCGGCTTGATGCCGAACGGGTCACGGAAGGCGAGCAGTCCGCGCCGGTGGATCAATGCGACGACCGAGAACGCGCCGTGGACCCGATCGAACACGCCGCGCACCGCTTTGAAGACAGCGGTCGGGGTGAAGCGCTTGAGATTCGACTGCTCCAGGCCTTCGGCAAACACGTTCAACAGCGGTTCAACGTCCGAGCAGCTGGTAAGCTGGCGGAAGTCGTCGAACATCAATTCGCGGCGCAGGTCGGAGTAGTTGGTGACGTTGCCGTTGTGGACCATCGCGATGCCAAACGGGTGGTTGACGTAGAAGGGTTGGGCGTCTTCGGCTGAGCCGGGTCCGATGGTAGGATAGCGGGTGTGGCCTATCCCGGCACTGCCGGACAGGCGCGACAGATTCTTGACGTTGAAGACATTCGCTACCGTGCCGTTTCCCTTTTTGAGGTGAAACGTGCCGTCGGAGGTCAGGACGCCGGCCGAGTCCTGGCCCCGGTGCTGAAGCGCCAGCAGACCTTCAACGAGGTCAGCGCCGACTTCGCGCCGGGTCAGAAGACCGAGTACGCCGCACATCAGTATCCATCTTACCCGCTGAAGCGGGCAGAGTCAAAGCGACGCGCGTCTACGTTCCGCGGCCGTCGAAGTCCGGAGTGTAGTCGCGGGAGGCAGAGGAATGGTCCTGCGCAAAGCCCTCTTCGAAGCCGAGATCGTCAAACCGGTGCCGAACGTCGTCGTACTCCTCCTGCGAAATACGGCGGCCCATGCCGGGTAGTTCACCTGCCCGGTGGACCGGGTAGTACTGCGACATCAGGCTGACGCTGGTGCGGGGTCCGAGGTCATCGTGAATCCACTCAAGCAGCAACTTGCTGTCCTCGGCATGGCCGGGGAGCACGAGGTGCCGGATGATTAGTCCTTTCTCGACTATCCCGTGTCCATCGTACCTGTTGCGGCCCACCTGCCGTTTCATCTCCGCGATGGCGGAGGAGGCAAACCGGAAGTAGTCCGGTGCCGACGAGCACATTCGTCCGAGGGCGTCCGAGTAATACTTCAGGTCGGGAAGGTAGACCTGCACTAGTCCCTCCAGGCGGGCAAGGGTTTCGACCTTCTCGTAGCCGTTCGAATTCCAGACGACGGGAACCTTCAGCCTGGCTCGCGCCAGTTCGAGGATCGGAAGCAGCTGGTCGGAGTAGTGCGTGGGGGAGACGAGGTTGACGTTGTGCGCGCCCTGCTGTTCGAGTTCCTGCATGATTGCCAGGAGCCGGGCCGGAGTCACTTCTCGGCCTTGGCCCTGCTGGGAGATGTCGTAGTTCTGGCAGAATCGACAGCGGAGGTTGCAGTGGCTGAAGAAGATGGTGCCTGAACCGCGCGTGCCGGAAATGGGCGGCTCCTCCCAGTGGTGGAGCTGGGCAAGCGCGATCTCGAACCGGTCAGTCGCCCGGCAGACGCCTAGCTCAGTCGACCGGTCGATTCCGCATTCGAAAGGACACGCGCGACATTCCACGTGGAATTATACGCGCAGGCGCGGCCGAGGGAACTGCGGCGAGCCGACTTGACACGTGCCGTATATGTGGTAAGCTAGACCTAGGTGAAGCCCGAACGACTTCAGAAGTACCTTGCATCGGCCGGCGTCGGCTCGCGCCGTCACTGCGAGGAGTTGATCGAGGCCGGGCGCGTCCGGGTCAACGGAGCGATGGCGAAGCTCGGGCAGTCGGTGACGCCCGGCAAGGACCGGGTTGAATACCGGGGGAGAGAGGTGAAGCCGGAAGCCGAGAAGGTCGTCGTGGCGGTGAACAAGCCGGCCGGCTACCTGAGCGCGTGTTTCCGGGGTCATGAAGAAGGCTGGCTGGTGACGGAACTGGTTGACCTGCCGTTTCGGCTCTACCCGGTGGGCAGACTCGATCGGGATTCCGAGGGTTTGCTGTTGCTGACGAATGACGGGGACATCGCTCTGGAACTCACCCATCCTCGTTACGGCAAGGAGAAGGAGTACGAAGTCGAACTCGACCGGCCGGCCGGTCCGGAGTTGTGCGACCGGCTGCAGAAGAACGTGCAGTTGGCCGACGGTCCGGCACGGGCGGTTCGCGCCAGTCTGGTCGGGCCGGGCCGGCTCAGCGTTGTGCTTGCGGAAGGGCGCAAGCGGCAGCTGCGCAGGATGCTCGAGGCACTGGGGTGCAGGGTCGTGCGCCTGCGGCGGGTGCGGATTGCCGGTCTGCGTCTCGGCGAGCTGCCACTGGGCAAGTGGCGGAGACTGAGCGCTCGGGAGGTGACGGAGAAGCTGGGGCGAGGTTCGGAAGAACGCAGAAGTCAAAAGGCAGAAGTCAGAACGCAGAACCCGGAAGCGAAGAAGCCGTGAGGGGAAGGCGGTTGGCGGGACTGGTCTGCCTGCTCGCGCTCGGGCTCTGTGCCTGGGCTCAGCAGCCGGTGCGCGAGCCGGTTGTTGTCGAGCCACCGGTGCGGATTGGCCTCGCGCTTTCCGGCGGCGCGGCACTGGGGTTTGCCCACATAGGCGTGCTCAAAGTGCTGGAGCGCGAGAGTATCCCGGTTGTCGCGATTGCCGGTAACAGCATGGGTTCGATGGTCGGCGGCGTCTACGCCGCCGGGTACAGCGCGGCACAGATAGAGAGCCTGGCGCTCAACGCGGACTGGAATCTGCTCTTCAGTTCCAGCGTCCCCTTCGGCGCTCAGTATCTTCCCGAACGCCAGCAGGCGCAGCGGTACGTCGTCCAACTCCGACATCGGAACCTGGTTCCGTCGCTGCCCGGCGGCCTGGTGCCGCTTCAGAACGTGGAATTCCTGCTCATGCGCCTGCTGTCCAATATCGAGTACCACACCGGCTTTGACTTTGACAGCCTGCCGATTCCGTACCGCGCCGTGGCCGTTGACCTGGTATCGGGTGAGAAGAAGGTACTGGGACACGGCCGGCTGGAGCAGGCAATCCGTGCGAGCAGCGCGATTCCCGGTGTGTTCGCTCCGGAAAGAATCGCTGGCATGGAGCTGGTCGACGGCGGCGTACAGCAGTACCTGCCGGTCGACCCGCTGGATAGTATCGACGCGAACCTCGACCTGAAGATAGCCGTGTTGACGATGAAACACAACGCGGAGACTGGTGTGTCGCTGATCGACATCGCCTCGCGCAGCATAGATCTGGTGAGCCCTGACGACCTGAAGAGGCAGAAGGAACTTGCCGATGTTCTGATTGAGCCCAACGTGGATCCGTTCACTCACTCGGACTTCGCCAGGGCAGCAGGCCTGATCGCGGCGGGCGAGTCGGCGGCCGAGGCCGCTTTGCCGCGCATCCGGGAGCTCATCGGTGCACGCACGCCGGTGCGCTACCGGCGTCCGATTGCCACCCGGCCATTACCGGTCGTCCGTTCAGTCCAATTCACGGGCCTGCGCGTCACGCGTGAAGGGACGGTACGGAAAGAGGTCCAGACCACACCGGGGCAGTACCTTCGGTTCGGTCGTCTCATAGACGACCTGACGCGTTTGTTCCACACGGGCTTGTTCGAAGAGGTGAACTACGGGCTGGAACCGGTCCCGGGCGATTCGGTTGACGTGGTCATCGAGGTGGATGAGCGTGCCTACGGCTTCTACTCACTTGGTGTTAGCTACGACAACACTGATGAAGTGGCGCTCGGATTCGAGGTCGGCCAAGGCAACCTCGTCGGCTCCGGCGCCGGCGTCCGTGCGGCACTCGATGTCGGCAATCCGGATGAAGCCAGGTTCGGAATCACCGGCACGCGTCTGTTCCGGCTGCCGTTCGGCTATCGGCTGGACGGGTTTCTGGGTTCGGTGGATCGAGCCTACTACGACAGCAGCCGTTGGCAGGGTGACTATACTGTCAGCTATCGTGGCGCTGTAGCCGAGGCGGGTTACATCCTTGGTCGGGATGCCTTCTTCGACTTCGGATTGAGAGCCTATCGGGCCGGATACCTTGTGCCCCCCAGGCTGATGCAGGACTCACTGCATCCCGAGTGGATCGTCGGCCCGAGTTTCAGGCTCGAGGCCAGCACATTCCGGGACGCCGACTTCCCGACCGCGGGTGCGGCGTCGCGGCTGGAAGTGCTTTCTTCTGCCACACTGCTGAGTGGGACTCACCAGTTTCTGAGGATCGGCTACTCGGCCCAGAGGGCCCTCCCGGTATGGTCCAGGCTGCTCCTGAGACCGGCTCTGGATGTCGGCATATCTCTGGGTGAGCTGGCGTGGGCCGAGCAGTTCCGCACCGGGGGTGCCGGATTCGTGGGGTTCGAGCCCGACGAGTTCACTTCAGCGCAGCGTTTGGTCGCGAAGTTCGGATTGGACTTCCGGCTGTTCCGGCTGTTCGGGCAGGAGAACTACCCCGTCTACCTGCAGGTGATGGGCAACGTCGGGACCTTCGAGCCGTGGGACAAGCTGCTTGCATTGTCAGACCTACCTTCGATGCTCCACTGGGGCGCAGGCGCAGGAGCGCGCGTCAACACGCCGATTGGGCCGGTTCATCTGGTTGTCGCCGCGGGAGACTTCGCCAAGCTGACCGAGCGTAGCAGGCCGCTGGCATTCTTCTTCTCGGTGGGGCGCGAGTTCCGCTACACGAGATAGAACGCTATACGCCTCACCTACGGCGCTCAACGCCAGATATCGGCTTCCGGCGTCGAACATCAAGCGTCATGCGTCACGCGTCCCGCCGCAGGCCCGGACACACAGCCCGCAGATGTACTGGCTGACGTAGCGTTTGCTCTGGAACTCCTTGAGCATTGCGAAGCAGTCCAGATGCTTGAACTCGGTCTGAGTCTCACCGATGGCCTTGGCAGGGCAGGCCGTGATACAGGCACGGCACGAGCCACAACCGTTCTCAAGCGGGTGGTCGGGTTCGAGATCGAGGTCAGTCAGGATCGTTACCAGTCTGACTTGCGAGCCGAACCGCGGGGTGACAAGCAGGTTGTTGCGGCCGAGCCAGCCTAGCCCGGCTCCGACAGCGACACGCTTGTGCGACAGATGGCCCCGTTGGTTCTGCCAGTCAACGAGCTGAGATGCGGCGACGGGCAGCGCCAATGCTCCCAGGCTTTCAATCAGCGCGGCGAGGTCCAGCCCGAGCCGGTCCAGCGCGAAGTTGACCTGTCGGTAGTGGTGCTCGTATAGCTGGTTTGGATGGTCTTCGAGCGTTCCGAGAACTGCCGGGGACAAGTGTAGCGCGATGCTGATGGCATTCGGCAGGTCCCGAGTCGTCTTCTCCGGCAGGAGGAAGTCGTCGGTCTTGATGTCATTGAGCCGGCAGACGCCGAAGCCAACCGCTCCCCGACTCTTGCACAGCTCCGCGAGTCCCTCTTTGGTCTCTTGTGGTATCACTTGGGTCCCTTCAGGTAGGCGAGGAGCGCGAACACGGCTGCCGGCGTGATGCCCGTCATGCGCTGCGCCATACCAACTGAGGCGGGCCGATTGCGGGCCAGTCTCTCTCGGACTTCGTTTGAAAGTCCGGGTACGCGACCGAAGTCGAGTCTCTCGGGGATCGCGATGGACTCCAGTTCTGCAAACTGACCGAGCTGGCGCTTCATCCGTTCGATGTAGCCCTCGTATTTCACCTCAAGCTCCACCAGTTCGACAACCTGGTTGCCGAACTGACCGCCATTCGCCATTTGGGCCAGGTCAGTCCATGTCACTTCGGGTCTGCGCAGGAGCTCAATGGCTGGGACCGATTCGGCAATCGGCGTTGTGCCGAGCGCCTTGAGTTTCCTGTTGGCTCTGGGCGTGGCCCTGATACGGGCCGAGGTGAGCCACTTCGTCGCCTCGTCACACTGGTGCTGTTTCTCCTGAATGCGGCTGTACTGCTTCCCCGTGAGCAGGCCGAGTTCGTATGCGCGCGGACCGAGGCGCAGGTCGGCGTTGTCTTCACGCAGGAGCAGGCGATACTCGACTCGGGCAGTGAACATCCGGTACGGCTCGTCCGTGCCCTTGGTGACGAGGTCGTCAATCATCACCCCGATGTACGAGTCGGCGCGGGTCAGAACGAGTGGCGGTTTCTCCAGCACGCGCAGCGCGGCATTGGCGCCCGCGACAAGCCCCTGGGCCGCGGCTTCCTCGTACCCGGTGGTGCCGTTTATCTGTCCGGCAAAGTAGAGATTGCGGATGGGGCGGGTTTCGAGTGTAGGGTAGAGCTGGGTCGGGTCAGAATAGTCGTGCTCGATGGCGTAACCCGGCCTGAGCATCCGGCAATCCTCAAGCCCTTTGATAGAATGGAGCATCCGAAGCTGCAGGTGGACCGGTAGGCTCGTCGAGATGCCGTTCGGGTAGCATTCGACCGTGTCCGTGCCTTCGGGTTCGATGAAGATGTGATGACGGTCGCGGTCAGAGAACTTCACGACCTTGTCCTCAATGGATGGGCAGTACCTGACGCCTTGCCCCTTGATGACGCCCGAGTAGAGCGGAGACTGCTTCAGGCCCGCACGGACGATGCGGTGCGTAGTCGGGTTCGTATAGGTGACGTAGCAGCTTGTCTGGTTCTGCGGTGGAGCGTCGGTCCAGTCCGAGAACGGAACCGGCGGCTCATCACCATCCTGCCGGATCATAGCCTTCAGGTCCAGCGACCGCATGTCCAGCCGCGCCGGTGTACCGGTCTTGAACCGACCGATACTGAATCCCAGTTCGCGCAGGTTCGCGCCCAGCCTCTGTGCCGGCGCCTCGCCCAGGCGGCCGGCCGGAAAGCTGGTGAGCCCGATATGGACGAGACCGTTCAGGAACGTGCCCGGCGCGAGCACGACTGTCTTCGCCCGCAACTGCTCTCCCAGCTCCGTCTCGACCCCCACGCACGTCCTGCCCTTCACCAATACTCTCGCCACCGTGCCTTGGTGCAAAAGAGGTCTGCCCGCCCCTTTGGTTCGGTTCGTCCTTCTGTGTGTCTCCGGCGCTCTGGATTCTGGACTCTCGTCTCTGAATTCTGGACTATCCTCTCCCGATGTCCCTTCCAGCAGTTGCTTGACCAACCTGCGATACAGCTGTCTATCCACCTGCGCCCGCGACGACCGCACCGCCCGTCCCTTGCTCGTGTTCAGTTGGCGGAAGTGGATGCCGGCTCTGTCAGTCAGTTGCCCCATCGCACCGCCCATGGCGTCCAGTTCGCGCACCAGTTGTCCCTTGCCGATGCCGCCGACCGCGGGGTTGCATGACATCAGGCCGATGGTGTCGAGGTTCTGGGTTACGAGCAGAGTCGAGCAGCCCATCCGGGCCGCGGCCAGCGTCGCCTCGACGCCGGCATGCCCGGCCCCGACTACTACCACGTCATACGTTTCCTGGTGCTTCAAGGTCGAGGTGATTCTAAGTGCTTGGGTGTCTGAGTCAACGCAGCCGCACGATATTGACTTTCTCTACCAGCAAGTTACAGTGACTGCGAGATGACGTCCAAAGTCGGACAGGTGCTTGCCGAACTCCGCGCTAGACTGCGAGAGCTGTACGGCGAACGGCTGGTGAGGCTTGTGCTGTTCGGCTCGCAGGCACGCGGCGACGCCCGGCCGGATTCAGACATAGACGTAGTGGTCGTGCTTCGAGGAGACGTCGATGTCGAGGTGGAGCGGCGGCGTGTGCTGCCGATCACGGCTGAGTTGTCGCTGGAGCACAATGTCGTAATCCTTTGCGTGTACCTGTCGGAGCGTCGCTTCGGTCAGGAACAGAGTCTGCTGCTCCGTAACGTTCGAACGGAAGGCATCGCGGTGTGAACGAACAGCAGAGAGCGCTGCTGGCGAAGGCGCGTGAGAGCCTGGACGTTGCCCGCGAGATTGACGCTCGCGGGAGCCATGGATTTGCCGCGTCGCGTGCCTACTACGCCATGTTCTACGTGGTCGAAGCGCTGCTGCTCGACGACGGGCTTGAGTATGGCAGTCACTCGGCGCTCATCGCTGCCTTCGGCGAGAGATTCCAGAAACCAGGTCGTGTCCCCGCGGGTTTCCATCGGATGTTGCTGGACGCGGCGGAATGTCGGCAACTCGGTGACTACGAGGTCAACGTTGAGGTCAGCGCAGGCATGGCGGGCGAGCAGATAGCGAACGCTCAGCGGTTCGTCGACCTCGCGCAGGGAATGCTCGGCTCGTCAACCGAGAACGCGCGCTAGAACGGGCCAGCGCCGCCTCGACGCCGGCATGCCCGGCCCCGACCACGATCACGTCATATGCCTGCTGCATCGTCCCGCTGATTCTAGATGTTCAGACATGCGAGTCAAACCGGCGACGGCGGAGACGCCCAAGGCCCCAAGTGTCTCCGGCGGCCTTCGCTTTGACTTGACTCCATGACGCAGTATGATGTCCGCAGCGAATCATGATAGCCAAGAAGGACCGAGACACGATTGCCGAGGTCGCACGCGAGTACGGCGCGGCCAAGGTCGTGCTGTTCGGCTCGGCAACCTCCGAAGACCGCGAACCAAACGACATCGACTTGGGCGTCAAGGGGATCGAGTCGAGGCTCTTCTTCCGGTTCTATGGCGAGTTGATGATGCGCCTATCCAAGCCCGTAGACGTCATTGATCTTTCGGTCCGTTCCCGATTCGTGGAGCTGGTCGAGCGCGACGGCGTTGTGCTATATGCCTCAACTTCGTGAGCGTCTACTGGCCGAAAAGGAGAACGTCGAGCTTGCGCTGACCAATCTCAGTTGTGCGATGGCGCGCACGGACCGGACAGTCGTGGAGTTGACGGCTGCGGCGAGCTTCATCAGCAGCGTCTACAACGGAATAGAGAACATGCTGAAGCAGATACTCGCAGACCGCTCAATTGACATACCAAAGTCCGGCATGTGGCATCAGGAGTTGCTCAAACGCTCCGTCGCTGCTGAGGTCGTTTCGCCCGAGCTGGCGCAGGAGCTCAAGGAGTACCTGGGCTTCCGTCACTTCTTTGTCCATGGCTACGGTTTCATGGTGACCGAGTCGCCTCTTCAGGACTTGGCTTCGCGGCTGCCCGACGTCTGGGCGCGGTTCATGTCCGAGATCGGCCACGCCCTGGGCGACTAGCCAGCGCCGCCTCGACGCCGGCATGTCCGGCCCCGACCACAATCACATCACACGTCTGCTCGCGCTTCATTGTCCCGCTGATTCTAGGTATTCACAGGCCTGAGTCAAACCGCCGCTCAGCTTGACTTTGGTGGGAGTCGGATGCACAATGCCACGTGGAGACACGTGAAGCCGCTACCGACCTCTGGAGGGAGAACGACTACACGATGGCCGCCGTTGCCTACTTTGACATGTTCGGCTTCTCTGTCTACCTGCGGAGGAGCGACACGAAGATCCGCGACGTGCTGACTTGGCTTGATGAGCTGGACCGAGAGACGGACGAGGGGCTCAAACGACGCCACTGCGCATCACAACTCAAGTCGGCTGTCTTCTCAGACTGCATGGTACGTGCTCTTCCGGTAGGTATCAGCGCGGCAACTTCTGTAGAAACGCTCCTGCTGGATGCTATCCGTGTTCAGAGGCGGTTGACTGCCACCGTGTGGACACGAAAGGACCAGGAGTTTCATCGGCCTGAGCTTCCGGTGCGAGGCGGCATCAATGTCGGGCAGCTCTACTGGGGCGGACGGCACGTCTTTGGAGAAGCGCTCGTGGAGGCCGTTGACCTTGAGAAGAAGATGGCGGTCTGGCCGCGCGTGGTCGTGGACCTCGACGTTGAGCTGGACCAGGTTGATGAGTGGAGGTACCCGCCGGGTTTCACCGACTTCTTCGCTTGTGGAATTGACGGGTTTCCGCTGCTTCTAGAAGACAACGGGGTCAGATATCTGAACTACCTCGCGCCTATACAGACGGAGTTTGGCGAGTGGAGTGACATGCAGTTCTACAACAAGTACCTGCGCGACCACAAGTCACTGATCCTCAAGTTCCGTGAATCCGTCCAGAGGTCCAGCCAGATGATGTGCATCGAGGGCTGGGCGGAGTATCACAACTCTGTCGTGCGACACCTCAAAGAAGACAGACATGCGTCGAGCTACTTGAGCAAGAAGGAGCTACTCGTCGATCTGTGAAAGAGGAAGGGAGCAAGCATATGAGGACTGCGTATCTGGCTGTGATAGCCGTGACAGCGCTGCTGGCGCTGCTTTCCTGCGACCAACAAGCCGAGCACGCCGGCCTATTCCCGGTGAGGGTCAGTGGGAAGTGGGGCTACATCGACAAGAGCGGCGCGATGGTCATCGACACCCTGTTTGATGAAGCGAGGGACTTCTCCGATGGCCTGGCGTTGGTACGCAAGGGCGGCAAGTATGACTACATAGACGTTACTGGCAAGCTGGTAACCGATCTGCAGTTCGAGAACTGCTACTACTCGGACTTTACTGACGGGCTAGCGGCCGTCATTGTGTCCGTCTCGGACAGCCTCCATCAGTCGCAAACATGTGGCTACATTGACAAGACGGGCAGCCTTGCCATCGACACTGTGTTCTTGTACGGCCACCCTTTCACTGAGGGTTATGCAGCGGTGCTTGTCGACCAGTCCCTGTGGAGGTGGGGGTACATAGACAAGACCGGCAGGTTCGTCATAGCCGCGCAGTTCAGTGGCGCGGAGTCCTTCTCCGAGGGGCTGGCTGCCGTACTCGTCGGCGGGTGGAGCGACGGCAGGTATGGCTTCATCGACAAGACAGGCAGGCTCGTCATCAACCCTCAGTTCAGCCAAGTTGGCGATTTCTCCGAGGGCTTCGCGCCGGTTTGCGTCGCCGTTGGCGACTCCTTCAAGTGGGGCTTTGTCGGCAAGACCGGAAAGCTAGTCATCGATCCGCAGTTCGGGTACGCGTTTCCTTTCTCTGAGGGCTTGGCCGCGGTGATTGTCGGCGACTACAATACGGGGAAGGGCGGTTTCATCGACAAGACGGGCAAGCTCGTCGTCAGCCCGCAGTTTGACTTCTATGGGAATGTCCCCGGTCCATACTCTGAGGGTCTCGCGGCAGTGATGGTCGGCGGACTATGGGGCTACATTGACCAAGCTGGAAGGTACGTGGTGAACCCTCAGTTCCTCGAAGCCCAGCCTTTTTCCGGTGGACTGGCGCGGGTCTGTACGGACTGGAGCGGGCCTACGCTCGGCTACATAGACAAGACGGGGAAGTACGTGTGGACGCCGACGAAGTAGGGCAAGATGGCTCCCAGCGCTAGTGCAGGCGGCGTCACTGGCTGAGATGGGCGGCCCAATGCATCCATGGTGCTCGCACCTGAGCGGAGTCTTCAACCGGTCGGTTATGGCTGAGGACCGTAGGCAGAAGCGCTGGACGTGAGTCTGTCGCTCCGAGACTTGAATGCCCTCGACGGACGCCAAGCATGAGCAAGGTGTTTGCGGAGACATCAACTCCGCCGGTTGCTGGTAAAGCCGTGTGCTGTGTCATTGGTCCAGTGGGCGACCCTGGCACGCCCGTCCGCCTGCGTGCCGACTTGGTCTTCGAGCGAATCTTCTCGCCTGCTGCGGATCATTGCGGGTTCTCCGCGTGGCGCGCGGACCGCAGCGTTCTCCCCGGTCGCATACCTGACGAAGTGCTCCACCACCTGTATGACGACCCCGTCGTGATAGCAGACCTGACGGGGAACAACGGCAGTGTGGCCTACGAACTTGCAGTCCGCGACTTCTACGGCAAGCCGACCGTTGCTGTCATCGACGAGGGACAGCGCATTCCGTTCTACCAGTCTCAAGTCCGCGTGATCAGGATCAGTCATCTGACTGAAGAGGCGATCGAGCGTAGCGTTGCCTCCGTCTCAGCATCGATTGGTGACGCAGTGCGTGCCGCTGTCGTGGCAGACAGCCCGTTCGCAGAGGCGGTCAGGCTGCGCGACACCCGGCTGAGCGGAGCCGAGGCCAAAGGCGTGTACCTCTATTGCGTAGACCTCGACCTTCATCGCCAGATTCGGGATTTTCTTGCAGGCCACGGGGTGGCGATTGTCGCGAGGGATGAGCGGCAGGGTCGATTGGGGGGCACTCCAGCGCTGATGCGTGAGATTTGCTGCCAGGCGGCCGCGGCCGTTGTCGTAATGCGCCGCGACGCGAGAGGTCAGCCGCTGTCTGACACTGACTACGTGCTGGGGGCGGCACAGGCAGCATTCGGCATGGACCGCGTGATCGCCATGCTGGAGGTGGGCGCAGGATGGCAGGGCCACCTCGCTGGGTACTGGCATGGCTTCCGCAGAGACCCGCTCGACCTCAGCAGCCTCAGGCTTCGCCTGCTGGAGATGGGACTGGTGAAGTGAGGCGGGCCATCCGGTCGCCCGCCGCTATCGTTCGTTCGTTAGCGACTCACCGCGCCGCTTCGACGCCGGCATGCCCGGCCCCGACGACAATCACATCATACGTCTGCTTGCGCTTCATGGACTCGCTGATTCTAGGAGTTCGCAGGCCTGATTCAGACCGCCGCGCGGCTTGACTTCTCGGAGAATCTGATTCACAATGCCGAGTGGCAAGATGCTACGCTTCTTCCGGCTGCTGGTCTGTGCCAGAGTCGGAAATGTGCGAATGGCGGGCATCCCACACTGCCGCAACCGTGGGAGGCGCCAGACGATGAGACGCGTATACAGATTGAACGGTGCACAGGTGGGAGTCCTCTGCGGAATCACGGCAGTAGTGTCATTCCTGATAATCTGGGGTGGTACCGGGTCTACGCAGTTCTACAAGTATCAGACTGAGGACGACGTGTGGACAGCAACCGTTCTCGCCAGCTCCGTCGGTGGCTTCAAGGGGTTGTGGGACTCGGGGACCCGCAACTACTGCACGTATCTCGACTGTAGCGACGGACAGACACGCAAGTTCTACCTCACGCGCTCCATCAACCATTACTTTCTGGATTCCGAGAAGCACCCTCTTGAACGAATCGCGCTTGTGGTCGTGCTGGTTGGAGTCATGCTCATCTACACGCTGGGATGGGCAGTCCAACGCAGACTGCGGGATGACTCAGTTGTTGCTAGGTGAAGCGTGTTATCAAGGAGGCAGTTCCTATGAAGTCACGTCACAGCGGCCCGGCTATTCTGGTGCTGGTTCTTGTATCGCTGGCGGGAGGGCAGAGCCTAACGGAGGTACTGACCGTGGAGGTCGAAGGACAGACCTATGGCGCGGCGTGGCTCGGTCCGGGTGCTTTTGGCGGCGTGACGGGCCTCGTCTCGACTGGGCAGACCAAGATATGGAAGGGATTTCGGGGCGGCCTGCCTGTATCCGAGGCCGAGTTCTACCGCACGGCTGGCTACAACGACATCGCGGAGAAGGCCGAGTCGAGAAAGGGCACAAGCGACTGCCTGACGTGGGGCGGACTCGGCACATGCATTGCAGGACTCGCATTGCTGGTCGTAGCCGCCGTCAAGGTGGGTGAATCGGGTGAGGGTCAGCCGGGCCTAGCTATCGCCGGAGTGGGCGGCGCTCTCGGAGGACTGACCGTGGAGTTGATAGGTGTCTCGATGCGGGGTCATCTGACGCCAGCCAGCTTCGCGGTCCGCGTCGCCGAGGAATACAACGATCGCCTCAGGCGGTAGGTAGGCTGGACTGGCAATGACCTCAGACACCGGGTACTGGCTCTGCAGTGCCGTCGCGCAGTCCTTTGCTGCCCTAACCGCGCTGACCGGCCTCTTCGCAGTGTACAAGCTGCAGACGCTTCGAGGGAACAAAGAGGGTATCCTCTATCGGTTCTTGATCGAACTCGAGAAGACCCGTGCAGAGCTCAACAGACTCGCGCAGGGTGTTGCGCGTCAGTGGATCGACTCGGTCCCCGATGCCGTTGTTCCCATCACGGGTGAGCACGGATGGAAACAAGTCGTGAAGTCCTACCGGGACGAGTATGAGGTCCGCCTCGGCGAGGTGGCTAGGGGATGCGGGCCGTCTAATGAGGAGCAGTGGGTCAGCAACAGGCGGGAGTTCTTCAGCGAGTTGATCCGGCAGCATGACAACACAACCAACCAGCAGAACGGCTGCAGCAAATGGGCGAAGGCAATGACGCTGGCTGACGGAATTATCACCTTGTTCTCGCTTGTCCTGATCCTGGGAGTGCCCTATCTTGGGTCTACGCTGCCCGTCAGCTTGGTCGTGCTGCTTGTTCTTGCGGGCTTCGCTCTCGGACTGACTCTCTTCGCGTGTGTGAAGATACTTGCCATCGGAGAGTTGACGGACTCGTGACCAGGTAGCCACCAGTTCCGCTGCTGCCCGACTTCACACGCTGCACGCAGCTCAGTTGCCAGTGGTCCGATTGCGCCCCGGATCTCTGGTGACACCCGGGCGGGCACCGCGCTTGGGGATGTTGTTCTCGGAGAGCGATGACCAATTCTGCGAGCCGGTGGAGGAGAGCCTGGTCGATGTGCGGTTGCTGGTGACCGTTCAGGTTTTCCGCCCAAGCGCAAGCTCAAGCACAAGCCGGGCAAGAGCCGCAAGCCTCAAGCCACAAGCTTCAAGCTATCCGGAAGGTCGTTCTCGTCGAGTGACGTCGGGCTCTGGAAAGCATCGAGCAAGCGACTCTCCCGACAGCTCTCCGAGTAGTCCTCCCAACTCCCCTCCGAATTGCCCGGCGGGCTGCTTTCCGGATTATCTGCTGAGCTACTCTCCGGACAAACTGCGGAGCAGTCCGCGGAACTGCCTTCCCCGCAGTTCGCCGAGGAGCTCGCCGAGTTCCTCTCCGGATAGCTCTCCGAGTAGCTGACCGAATAGCTGTCCGGGCAGTTCTCCAGATTTCCTTCCGGATAGCCTGCGGAGCAACCTGCCGGACTGCTTTCCGGGCAGCTTGCCGAACTGCCTCCCGAACAACCTGGGGGGCGGGGTAGGGGAGGAGAGTGAATGCCCAATAACCAATTACTAATGAAGAAGTTAGAACAACTCGGGACTTGCCTCCAGGAGGACATATAGGAAACTGGACGCGTGCGACCGGCCTCAAGTGAGGGGCCGGTTTCGATGCACGGACCAGGCTGTCAGGTCCGAGCGTCAGGACGCCGGCGAGGCGCGGTGCTTGCCAGCGGGGGAGAGGTGACTAGAATGAGCACTGGTACAAAGCCTCCTAAGGAGTCGTAACCATGCCTCTTCTTGATCTCCGGCCGCAAGCAGTGCGCAGGACGCCCGCACAAATGGTCGAACACCTGAAGTCATTCAACCTCGACCTGAAGTTCTCTGCCGGGATCTGGTTCTTCTCGCCGTCGGAAAGCCGGTTCCATAAGAAGCATGGGCCTGACCTCTCGATCGAGCAGCGGCTGGAGATTGCGCGGGGACTGAAGGAGTACGGTCTCGCCGGGCTGGAGGCGCACTACCCGAACGAGATCAACGAGGAGAATGAGAAGCTGTGGCGCGACTTCTGTGCCGACTCCGGCATGCGGCTGGTGACGGTTGTGCCGCTCCTATTCCGCAGTCCCAAGTTCGAGTTCGGTTCGCTCTCCAGCCCGTTGCCCGAAGCGCGCAAGGCAGCGATTGAAGTCACGCGGCGCGCGTTTGAGATGAACTGCCGGATGGATACCGATTTCTGCGTTGTCTGGCCCGGGATTGATGGGTATGAGAATCCGTTTGGCATGGACTTCGCCGCGATGCGCGACCGGTTCGCGGACGGCCTGGCCGAAGCTATGGACTGCGTGCCCGGGGTGCGGGTCGCGTTCGAGCCCAAGCCGTACGAGCCGCGCGGCCGAATCATCTTCGGTACGACGCCGGAGGGGCTGCTGCTCTGCCACATGGTAGAGGAGAGGCTGCAGAACCCGGAGAACCGGCGGCTCTTGGTCGAAGGCCATGCGCTCGTCGGGATGAATCCCGAGGTGGGGCATGCGCTGATGGCGTATGAAGACCTGCCGTACGCGTATAGCTGGCCACTATCCGAAGGCAGGCTCTGTCACATGCACCTGAACAGCCAACCGCTCGGCAACTTCGACCAGGACCTGAACGTGGGGACTGTGGCGCCGGAACAGATTGAAGCGCTGCTCTATGTGCTGAAGATGCACGGCTATCAAGGCTGGTTCGGCATCGACATCAATCCCGAGCGCATGCCGGTGGACATGGGCCTGCGCATCTCGATGGACGCGCTGCGCGCCGCCAATGACAGGATCACTGATCTTGACCACGAGTCAGTGGTCTTCGCAGTCAACCACCCGGACAAGGCGAGAGGGTGGCTTGAGGGATACCTCGTGCGCGCAAGGGCTCCACATCCGGAACGCCTGGCGCAGCTTCTACCCGTCGGGCCACAAGCCTCAAGCCACAAGCCGCAAGCTTCGGACCGGACGGGAGGATCGGAATGAGGAAGGTGGACGACTACGAAGTATTCAAGCGTGCACATCAACTGACTCTCGACATCTATCGGCTGACGAAGCGCTTTCCCAAGGACGAGCTGTACTGCCTCACCTCGCAGATGAGGCGCGCTGCATACTCGATACCCACCAACTTGAAGGAAGGCAGCACTGGGACCGAAACGGAGTTCTTTAGATACGTCCGAATCAGCCTGGGCAGCAAGGAGGAGCTTGCCTATCAGGTTCGGCTCGCCCGCGACCTGGGATACACCTCTGAGATAGACGCTAGGAAGCTGTCGTCAGAGATCAGCGAGATCGGCGGCATGCTGTTCGGTCTGCTCCGCAAGCGGGGGACCGGAGCTTGAAGCTTGAGGCTTGGGGCTTGAGGCCTCCGTTGCTTGCGCCATGAGCCTGCTACTGGGCATCGACATCGGCACTTCGGGATGCAAAGCCGTTCTGATTGCTGGGGACGGGAGTGTTCGCGCGGAGGCTACCACCGAGTATCCGATGGCGGTTCCGCGTCCCGGCTGGGCCGAGCAGAATCCTGAAGATTGGTGGCAAGCCACGATTGCCAGCATCAACCAGGTTCTGGCAAGCGCGAGAGGGGAGAGGGTTGTCGGAATCGGTCTCACCGGGCAGATGCACGGGCTTGTGCTCTTGGACGACGCCGGCAAGGTGCTGCGGCCATGCATCATGTGGAACGACCAGCGGACTGCTGCTCAATGCGCGGAGATTGAAGAGAAGGTCGGGCGGGCGAAGCTGATTGAGCTGGCTGGCAAGCCGGCCCTGACCGGGTTCACTGCGGGGAAGATACTCTGGGTACGCGAGTACGAGCCGGACATCTTCCGCCGCGCACGGCACGTTCTGTTGCCCAAGGACTATGTACGCTATCGACTCACCGGTGCACTTGCGATGGACGTTGCCGAGGGCTCGGGCACGCTACTCATGGATGTGCGTAGGCGGGCGTGGTCAGATGAACTCCTGATGTCACTCGACATTCCGCGCGAGTGGCTGCCTTCACTACACGAGTCTCACGAGGTCGTTGCCGCGGTCAGCGCCGCGGCCGCATCGGCCACCGGACTGCGAGCGGGAACGCCGGTCGTTGCCGGCGCGGGCGATCAAGCAGCACAGTCAATAGGTACCGGAATCGCGCGCGAGGGCGTCGTCTCCGTGACGATTGGGACTTCCGGAGTCGTGTTCGCGGCAACGAACCAGTACCGGTTCGACCCGACCGGAGAACTTCACGCCTATTGCCATGCGGTTCCTGATACGTGGCACCTGATGGGCGTTACGCTTTCTGCAGGCGGGAGCTTGCGCTGGTTCCGTGACACGCTCTGCGAGAGTGAGAGGGCTGAAGCGCAACGCACCGGCCGCGACGCATACGACATCATCACTGAGCTGGCTGGAACGGCGCAGGCCGGTTCGGATGGACTGCTTTTCCTGCCGTACCTGACGGGCGAAAGGACACCTCATGCTGACCCGAATGCACGCGGTGTGTTCTTCGGTCTGTCACTTCGGCATACCAGGGCGCATATGGCGCGGGCGGTGCTGGAGGGAGTGACGTTCTCGCTGCGCGAGTGCCTGGACCTGCTGTGCAACCTGGGGCAGAGTTGCCTGCGCGTGCGCGTGTCGGGCGGTGGCTCGCGTTCGGCGTTCTGGCGGCAGATGATGGCCGACGTGTTCGGTACTGAGATCGTACAAGTTAACGTGCCGCAGGGCGCCGCCTATGGCGCGGCCTTGCTGGCCGGCGTCGGAACAGGCGTCTATTCTAGTGAAGAGCAAGCCTGCGAGCGGACCGTGCATGAAACCGAGAGCACCAGGCCGGGGTCGAGCGCCGGCGCCTACACTGAAGCCTACGAGCGCTATCGCGCTCTCTATCCTGCGCTGGCTCCCGAATTCAAGCGTGCCGGGCGAGCCGAGGCCTGAACGATGATACGACCGCAACGGTTCCTCGCTTTCGACCTCGGGGCTGAGTCGGGACGGTCTATGATGGGAGAGCTGGATGACGGCAGGCTGGGTCTTCGCGATGTGAGCCGTTTCCCGAACCGTATGCTGGAGCTCAATGGACACTTGTTCTGGGATGTCTGGCATCTGCTGAGCGAGGTGAAGAGCGCGATGAAGGCCTGCGCCGAAGAGCAGCCCATCAGCATCGGCGTAGATACGTGGGGAGTTGACTTCGGTCTGCTCGCGCCCGATGGAACGCTTCTGGGCCTTCCCTACTCATACCGTGACAACAGGACTGCAGGTGCCATGTCGCTATTCCACAGACTTGTACCTAGGCAGCGAACGTTCGAGCTTACCGGGATCCAGTTCCTACCTATCAACACGCTGTACCAGCTGTACTCGATGAAGCGTGACAAGTCACCGCTACTCGACGTCGCTTTCAACTTGCTCTTCATGCCCGATCTGCTGGTCTACTTGCTCACAGGCCGCAAGGCTACCGAGTTCACAATCGCCACCACCTCGCAGCTATACAATCCCACAAAGCAGGCGTGGTCGGCCGAGTTGCTGAGGGCACTTGGACTGCCCAGGCCTTTCATGCAGGACATTGTACAGCCCGGGACCGAGATGGGACCGCTTGTGCCTTCAGTCGCATCCGAGGTCGGGCTCAAGACAACGCGCGTGGTAGCCACTGCGAGTCACGACACGGCCGCAGCAGTTGCGGCCGTTCCCGCTGAAGGCACCGGGTGGATGTTCATAAGCGCCGGGACTTGGTCGCTCGTAGGTGTCGAAACCGAAACACCAATTGCGACAAGCGCGGCTCTGCGCCACAACTTCACCAACGAGGGCGGCGTTGGCGGTCGCTTCCGATTCCTGAAGAATGTGACCGGGTTCTGGCTGCTGCAGCAACTTGTTAGGTCGTGGCGCGAGCCAGCCGAATACGGCGCGCTCGTTAAGGAGGCGGCAGAGGCGCAGCCGCTCGGTGTGGTGCTCGACCCCGATGCAGCCTGCTTGCGTGCTCCCGGGGATATGGGCACGGCCCTGGTCGAGTTCTGCCGTGGCACCGGGCAGCGGGCCCCTCGCACCCGGGCGGGCCAGGTGCGGGCGATTCTCGAAGGGCTGGCTCTGAAGTACCGGCGGGTCAGGGATGAACTGGAGCAGGTCACCGGGCGGAGATTGGACCGTGTTCACGTTGTCGGCGGCGGAGCCCGCAACTGGCTTCTATGCCAGATGACGGCCGACGCACTCGGGTTGCCCGTGTTTGCCGGTCCGGCTGAGGCCACGTCCGTCGGTAACATCATGGTTCAGGCAATGGCCGCCGGCCTTGTCTCATCGTTGGAGGAGATTCGTGCGGTCGTGCGTGAATCGTCTGCGGTCAGGCGGTTTCGGCCGAGGCCGTCGAAGGAATGGGATGCTGCGTACAAGCGGTTCAGCGGTATTGTGAGGTAGACGCCATGAAGGACAGCAGATTGGAGCAGGCTTTCGACCGGGCGAAGGAGCAGTACCAGGGCATCGGCATCGACGTCGAAACAGCGACGGAGATCCTGGGCCGCGTGCCGCTGTCGCTGCACTGCTGGCAGGGCGACGACGTGACCGGGTTCGAACACGAACGGGCTACGCTGGCCGGATCCGGCCTCGCCGTGACCGGTTCGTACCTGGGGCGGGCGCGCAACCCGACCGAGCTGCGGAAGGACATGGAGATAGCGTTCTCCCTGATTCCGGGCCGGCATCGCGTGAACCTGCACGCGATGTATGGTGAGTTCCCCGCCGGCATCGAACGGGACGCAATCGCCCCGGAGCACTACCTCGGCTGGCTCGCATGGGCGCGGGAGCGCGGGCTCGGGCTGGACTTCAACGCCACCCTCTTCGCGCACGCCAAGGCCGCATCCGGGTTCACTCTGAGCAGCACTGACGAGAGTGTGCGTCGGTTCTGGATAGAGCATGTCCGGCGCAGTCGCGAAGTCGGCGCGTTCCTCGGCCGCGAGCTGGGAAGTCCCTGCATCCACAACCTGTGGATTCCCGACGGCGCCAAGGACGCGGTCATCGACCGCTGGGAGCGCAGGAGCGCGCTTCGCAAGGCACTCGATGACGCGTTCGCGAAGTCTTACCCTCCGACCGAGCTGAAGGACTCGGTCGAGAGCAAGCTCTGGGGAGTCGGCAGTGAGACTTTCGTCGTCGGGTCGCACGAGTTCTACCTTGGCTACGCCTTGAGTCGCGGGCTCCTGCTCTGCCTGGACATGGGACACTTCCATCCCACCGAGTCGGTAGCGGACAAAGTGTCGGCCATCCTCCAGTTCTCCGGCGAGCTGCTGATTCACGTGAGCCGCGGCGTACGCTGGGATTCGGACCATGTCGTCGTGCTTGATGGCGGGTTGCAGGACGTCATGTCCGAGGTCGTGCGCACGGGAGCACTCGGCCGAGTTCACTTCGCCCTCGACTACTTCGATGCCGGGATGAACCGGGTCGCGGCCTGGGTCATCGGCGCGCGGGCCGCACTGAAGGCGCTGCTGGCGGCGCTGCTCGAACCTGTGGCACAACTGCGCGAACTGGACCAGACTGGAAGGCTGGCTTTGCTCGAACAGGCGAGGATGATGCCGCTCGGGGCAGTCTGGGACTACTGCTGCCTGCGAGCAGGCGTTCCTTTGGAACAGGATTGGATGGTTGACGTCAGGCGGTATGAGTCCGAGGTGCTGAGTGGCCGGCAGTGACAGGGCTCAGGCTAAAGCCCAAGCCCGCGCAGAGAAGGTTTCAAGCCGCAAGCCTCAAGCTTCAGGCTCAGGCACTGGACCACAAGACCACTTGGCCACTGGACCACTTCCCTCTCTTCTCTACCCCGATTCCCGGCCGTGGACGCGGTGGTGGTGGTTCAATGTCGAACTCCGCGAGGAGGATATCAGGGCACAACTCGAATGGGTGAAAGGGAACGGGTTCGGAGGAGTTGAGCTGGCGTTCATCTATCCTCTGCCCGGGCAGAAGCGCGGGCCGGACTTCCTGAGTCCGGAATGGTCGCGGAAGGTCGCGCACGCCAAGCGTTGCTGCGAGTCATTGGGTCTGGGTTGCGACTTCACGTTCGGTACCCTGTGGCCGTTCGGGGGAACCTTCGTATCTGAGGCCGACGCATCTCAGAGATACGACGGGCCGTCACCCCAGGAACTTGGGCGTTCCTGGGAGTTGCCCGAGGAAGGTAGAATACTCAATCACCTTGACCGACAGGCATTCGGCCGGTACGCAGAGCGGATGGGCGGCGCGCTCCGCGACGCACTCGACGGCACGAAGTCGGCGCTGTTCTGCGACTCATTTGAGGTGGAGACGGAAGGGCTATGGACACCCGGTTTCGACGATCGGTTCCGGGAGCTGTTCGGGTACGACGTACTGCCGTTCATGCAGAAGATCGACGAGCATCCCGACGTGCGCTACGACTATCGCAAGCTCATCGCCGACTACATTCTGCGTGAGTTCTACGAACCGTTCACTGAATGCAGCCACAGGCATTATTCATTCACCCGTGTGCAGTGTCATGGTGCGCCATGCGACCTGCTGGCCGCGTACGCGGCGTCGGACGTGCCCGAGTCGGAAGCTATCCTCTTTGATCCCGAGTTCAGCCGGATTCCGGCCTCTTCGGCCGCGCTGTCAGGCAGGCCGATCGTATCAGCCGAAGCGTTCACTTGCCTCTACGGTTGGGTTCCGTATCCCGGACCGGGGCAGCAACAGGGCGAGGAGCAGGTTGCCGACTTGAAACTGCTGGCGGACGCGCTGTTTGCCAACGGCGTGAACCACGTCTTCTGGCATGGGATGCCTTATCAGCAGCAAGCCCCAAGCCACAAGCCGCAAGCAGGAGCCAGGAAGGCGCAAGCCCAAGCTCAAGCGCAAGCAGTGCAGCGGAACTGGTTCTATGCGAGCGTGCATGTGGGGCCGGATAGCTCCTTTGCGGATGGGTTACTCGATTTCAATGCCTACATGGAGAGAGCCTGTGGAGCGATGAGGCTGGGACGACCCTATTCCGACGTGGCCGTGTATCTGCCGCTCGAAGACCAATGGATGAAGGGCGAGGTGCCAAAGGAACAGCAGAAGCCAAGCGCCAGGTATCATTGGGAGATGCACTGCCTGCGTCCGCCGGCGGAGTTGGCAGGACGGCAGCCGCTCTGGGTGTCGGCGTCATTCCTGGAGCGGGCATGGGTCGAGGATGGGGTGCTCCGGGTTGGAGACGCACGCTTCAGTCTTCTCTATGTTGACTGTGAGTGGGTTGACGGTGACGGCCTCCGCCAGGTGGCGCGTCTGGCAAAGGCCGGTTTGCCGGTGTGTCTCAAGCGGCTGCCCAAGAGGCCCGGCAGGGCTGTGGACAAGCGGGCGGGGAAGGAGTATCAGTCAACCCTGGAGGCGCTGACCAGAACCGACAACGTGAGCAGCGACCTGGGGAGTCTGACGCAGGAGCCACCGCTGTTGTCCGGCCGCGATGCACCCGACTTCTGGTGCAGGGCAGTTGACGACGAGTTGCTGTTCTTCTTCGGGCATCCGGCCTCGCGTGGTCTGACCTACCCGATGAAGCACGGACAGGCAGCTCAGGCGGGGCAGACCGGCAGAGACCTGAAGTTCAACCTCGGCGACAGCAGCCCGGCATTCGAACTATCTGTCGAGTTCGGGCAGTTTGAGTCCGTGCTGCTTCGCGCATCCCGAACGGGTCGAGTCGAACGCCTCGATCTCAACTACACGCCGTCCTTCCCGTTCACGGGCTGACCGAACCGGCATGCATCCGGACCCGGGCCCGGCCAGGATTCCGACACCTGCCCGTCATCGAACAAGGCCTCTTGACTCCCGGGAGGATGTTGCTACAATTATGTGTTGGTTGCCAAGGGGACCGGCAACCAACAAAGAGTAACCAGGTCCCAAGGTTGCTTGTGTAACGTCAGGTGTCTATGAGTCCAAGTCTGTGCTTAGTCCAGACCCGCCCGTAGCTCCCTTCAACGATTCTCAAGCGCAAACATACGGAGGTCCGTTATAATGGGTACGCGCATATTCGTAGGGAATCTTCCCTTCAGCGCAACCGAGACGCAGCTCAACGAGCTGTTCAGTCAGCATGGCGAAGTGACTTCGGTCAGCATCGTGAAGGACAAGTTCACGGACAGGTCACGGGGATTTGCGTTCGTCGAGATGACCGCTGCCGATGCAGCGACCGCGGCGATTGCAGCCCTCAACTCGTACCAGATGGAAGGCCGGCCGCTTACCGTCAACGTGGCGCGCGAGCGCACCGAAGGTTCGCGTCCGCCCCGCGGCAACGATCGTCGTTCGCCGCGTAGCGGCGGCTTCTCCGGCAACCGCTGGTAGAAGACAAGCGTAAGCTTGAGGGGCGGGCGCAAGCCCGCCCTTTGCTTTGCGGCCCGTTGACTTGCCGGGGCGCGTCTATATCATCACTGCCTATGAGTGAGCGATTCCCCCAGCTTGCCGGACTGAGTCGTGAAGATCTGGTCGGACTGATTGAGGATGCAGCGAGGAACTGGCTGGCGCACGACGGACTCTGGTTCCAGGCGGTCGAGCACGCCCACGGAATGGATGCCGCCATCAAGGCCGACACCGAGGCCTGGCGCGGCTTCACGGTCATTGAGGCGAAGCGTATCATGGAGCGGCACGGAATCGCTCCCGGCGGTGGCATTCCGGCGTTGGTCAAAGCACTGTCGTTGCGTCTCTATGCCTTCCTCAACAAGCAGGATGTGGTCGAGCAGAGCGAGAAACGGGTTGTGTTCCGGATGCTGGATTGCCGGGTTCAGTCGGCGCGCAAGAGGAAAGGCCTCGCCGATTTTCCCTGCAAGCCGGTCGGGCTGGTGGAGTACGAATGGTTCGCGAAGACGATTGACCCGAGGATCGAGACGCGCTGCATTTGCTGCCCGCCGGACGGGCACCCGGATGACGTTTGGTGTGCCTGGGAGTTCAGGCTCAAGGCGGAATGACGAAGGACGAAGTCCGAATGACGAATGACCGAAAGCAGACGATGCGCGACACGCCGGTGCACGAGCGGCCGAGGGAGAGGCTCGTGAAGGTCGGAGCTGCGAACCTCTCCGAGGTAGAACTGCTTTCCATCATCATCAGCCGCGGCACCAGGGGAATGCCTGTCCGGGACATCGCCCAACAGCTCGTGAACCAGTTCCACTCCGTGGCCGACGTCGGACGAGCGAGTGTTGAGGAACTAGTCCGGGTTCCGGGCATCGGCAAGGCCAAGGCGTGCCAGATAGTCGCCGCATTCGAACTGGCCCGACGCAGTGACGATACTCCCTGCGTCAAGGAACGGGCCGACCTGTCCGACCCGAAGGACGTAGCGAGGCGGGCGCGATTGAGCATCAGGGAATGGCGGAAAGAGTGTTTCCTGACTTTCTATGTCGACTCGCGGAACCGGCACATAGGTGATGCCGAGGTCTCGGTCGGCAGTCTCGATACTACGCTTGCCCATCCTCGTGAGGTCTTCGAACGGGCGATCCGGGCCGGGGCAGCGGGAGTCATCGTTGTCCATAACCATCCGTCCGGCGATCCGACGCCCTCCGACGACGATATCCGGCTCACTCGCCGTCTAACTGAGGCGGGGAAGATACTGGGCATCCGGTTGCTCGATCACGTGGTGCTCTCCCGGGACAGCCACTACAGTTTCCGCAGCCACGCGCTGGTGTGAGGATTGGGCAGGGGGGCTAGGGACTCGCGACCAGGGATGGACGATATCCGACGACAGCCGTCCGCTTGCAGCACGGCGATCGACAAGGTAGGGGTCAAGAACCTCAGCTACCCGATTGTGCTGCTGGACAAGGCGCACCGCAAGCAACATACGGTTGCCCGCATCAGCATGTACGTCGATCTGCCGCGAGAGCACCGCGGTACTTACATGGGGCGCTTCGTCGAAGTACTCAGTCGGTACCATCGAGAGATTGACCTCCATCGGGTGGGCGCGATCCTGCGCGACATGCGTAAGGAACTCGAGGCCGACTCGGCGCACCTGGAGATGGAGTTCCCCTACTTCGTCGAGAAGGCGGCGCCCGTCTCAAAGGCGCGCGGGTTGATGGACTACCGGTGCTGGGTCGTGGCCGAGCTGCGGGACCGGTTTCGCCTGCGGCTCGGGGTAGCGGTCCCGGTCGCGACGCTCTGTCCCTGTTCCAAGGAGATGGTAGAGACGGGTGCGCACAATCAGCGGGCGGAAATCCGCGTCGCGGTAGAGTTCCGGGAGTTCCTCTGGCTCGAGGACCTGATCGATCTGGTCGAGGACTGTGGTTCGAGCGAAGTCTACTCGCGGCTCGAGCGGGAAGACGAGAAACACCTGACGGCCCGGGCGCTTGAGAACCCGGCTTTCGTCGAGGACGTCGTCCGGAAGGTGGCGAAGCGGCTGGACGAGCATCCGCTCGTGACCGGCTACGAGGTCGCGGTAGAGAGCTTCGAATCCATCCATCATCACGATGCATATGCGTACATCTGCCGGCTCCCGGATGCAGTAGAAGGGGGCAGGACTGGAGGTGGACAATGAGAACACTGGTTGTGAACTGCTATCGCGACAAGGCTGAGGAGAAGATCAAGGGCTACGTCGCCCAGGCGGAACGCTTCTCCGAAGCTTTCGAGGTGCCGTGGGGAGTGCTGGAACCGGCGTACGACCTGGATATCTACTCGGCGGTGATCTTCTCCGGTTCCCAGTGGCTGCTCTCGGTCGAAGCCCCGCCGGCGCCGCTGGTCGAGTTCGTTCGTGACCTGAACGTACCCGCCCTCGGGATCTGCTTCGGTCACCAACTGTTCGCCCGAGCTTTCGGTACGCCGGTCTTGCCGGGCGACCTGATAGAGAGAAACGAGACCATCATCATCACCGAGCCGGGCCCGCTGTTTCACCATATGGGACCGGAGATGGAGTTCCTGGAGAGTCATCGCGAGTATGTCGTGCCTGAGCCGATTGAGCGGGCAGGTTGGCATGTCACGGCCCGGTCAGCATCGTGCCCGGTCGAGGCGATGCATCATCCGACCCGGCCGCTGTACGGTGTGCAGTTCCACCCGGAGCGTTCCGGGGTCAATGGCGAGCAGTTGTTCGACAACTTCTACAACCAGATTGTCATCCCGTTCGTCAAGGGGAAGTACCAGCATCCGCACGGCCGAACCTAGCGCCGGCGTTCGCCGGTTCGATTCAGGCTACAGCCGGTAGAACTCGAAGCTCGGACCGCGGTCGCGTGAGTACCTGAAACGCAGTGCCCCGGTTCCTTTGCCGTCGAGGTCAGTGAGGATGCCGCCACTCGGGCTGTACCAGTTGTGGTCGCTGTCCGACCAGAGCACGCGATGCTCGTACGCGGAGTCCCGCGAGAAGATGAAGTACTCCCCCTGCCACACGTAGTCCTGCTGGACCATGCCGCCCAGGACGGCAGTCACCCCGCTGACCCTAGCGAAGTCGCAGCCAACCGCTGAGTGCATGGGGTTGCTGTCTCTGACTTTCCGCTGAATCCTGCCGTCACGGACCACGAACTTCCCAATCTCGCGCAGGCCGCTGGGAGTCCAGTACATCTCATTGTAGGTACAGGCCCTGACATCGGACCTGCCTTCTTCCACCAGCAACACTGAATGCCCTGAATTCGATGGGTCGAGCACGCCCACCATCTTGTCAATTGGCGTCGCCCACGAAGGGCCTCCCAGCCCGAGCGCTCCATGGTCATTCCAGATCTGAGCGAGGTCCTTGCCAATCCAGCGGCAGACAGACAGCGTGACGGGATGATCGACCCCGTCGGGTTCGAACGCAGGAAGGCTCCGTACTCCAGCGAGCAGAACTTCGTTGATGGCATCGCGGTCCACATCACCGATGGAGACGTCAAAGCACCACCCGGGACGGCGACCCGAATCAGGCCTCAATGTCGCTTCAGCGGTCAGGGCGAACGTGCCTCTGACTAGTTCGTACTTCCGCAACGATCGGCTGCCGGCAACCACGATTTCGTCCAGCCCGTCGCTATCCACGTCTCCGGCAGTGACTATGCTGCCCGTGCTCAGCGGTGAACCGCCGTCCGGGGCTGCGATCGGCGCGGGCAGCGGTAGGCTGCATTGAGGCACAAAGCCTCCGTGCTGGAACGCGAAGGCCACGAGCATCCCGCCGCGCGAGGCCAGCAGGTGTTGACCGCCGGCAGAATCCAGCCGCGCGGCGAATCCAGTCTCGACCCCGGCGGGCAGCCTACCCGCGAAGGTCGGTGCGGGAAGTGACGCTTCAGTCGCGAACCCGAGCAGAACAAAGGCGAAGACCAGCAGAATCATCACGATCCAGTGTGCATCAGTACAGCCCGTTTGTCAAGTGTCCACGGTCGCGCACACGTCCGCGCCCCGAGCCCCGTGCGGGCAGCTGGCTACCTAGTCTAGCAGGGAATTAGAACGTGCGTCCGACCTGGAAGTGCGGCTCCCAGCCCGGGTTCTCTTTGTCGAATCCGTAGCCGAAGTCGAATCCGATAAGCCCGAGCATGGGGATTTCCAGTCTGACTCCGACTCCGGCGCCGCGCTTGAGATCAGAGAGGCTGAACTGGTCGATCGAGTTCCAGGCGTTGCCGGCATCGGCGAACGCGAGGAAGGAGAGCTGCCGAGACACCCGGAGTTTGTACTCGAGCGAGAAGATGGCTTCGGCCCGGCCGCCGATGGCGTAGCCTGACGACTTCGGGCCAATCGATTTCTCGCCGTAGCCGCGGACGCCGTCCACGCCGGTGCCCCCGGGCGTGAAGCGCTCGTAGATCGGGATTCTGTCCGCGGCTGTGAAACCGGTGATGTAACCGAGCCGGGTCCGACCCATCAGGCCGAACTTCCAGAACAGAGGGAAGTACTGGCTCATGTCGAAGACATGGCGGTGGAAGCTGATGTCGCCAACCGAAAAGTCGAACTGGTAGGTGGTGGACGAGCCGGTCAGTGCGTTGTAGATGTAGTCGCGCGAGTCCCGCGTGAAGGTCAGGCTCGGCCTGAATGCCGTCTTGTGCGTTGTGTCTCCGTAGATGCTGAACAGCGTGTCGGTCGGGTTGTACCCCGACTTGATTGACGTGGGCGGGACGTAGGCATCGATGACGCGCAGAGCAAGGTAGGCTCGCGTGTAGTCAAGCGGGAGCGGCCGCGAGAAGGAGAGACCGCCTCCGAGTTGCTGCTTGTCGTAGTAGTCATAGGTGTAGGTGTAGTACGAGATGTCGGCACCGGCCGACATCGGCCGGTCGAACAGCCAGGGCTCAGTGAAACCCAGCTGGACGTTGGTCTTCTTGCTGCCTCTCTCGAGCTTGACGTTTGCGTTCTGGCCCCGACCGAAGAGGTTGGGTTGCTGGAGCTCAACGTAGCCGGTGACACCATCGGTTGCCGAGTACGTGATACCGGCGCCGACGGTGCCAAAGAATGATTTCTCTTTCACCTTGTACACGAGGTCGATTGTGCCGGCCGTGTCGGCGCGGCGGTAGTCGATGGTGACGTCATCGAAGAACCCGAGATTGAAGATGTCGCGCTGCGAGCGCATCACCTCGGAGCGGCGGAAGGTGTAGCCGGGCAAAGAGCTGACTTCGCGGCGGATGACATTGTCGTGGGTCTGCTCGTTGCCCTCGATGCTGACCAGGCGGATGGTCGCCGGCGCGCCTTCGCTGATCTGGTAGGTGATGTCGACGGTGTCGGAGCGCACGTTCTCCACCGGCGAGACCTGCGTGTAGATGTAGCCTTCCTCGGAGTAGGCTCCGAACAGGTCCTGCAGAGTTGATTGGGCAAGCTTGGTGTTGTAGGGCTCGCCGGAACGGTAGCGGACGAGCTTGCGCAGGTCCGCTTCTTTCATCACGGAGTCGCCTTCGATGGCCACGTTGCCGAAGTAGTAGCGTGTGCCTTCGGAGACGCTGATCGTGATGCTGGCCCATCCCTGATCGAATTTCATGTCGTAGTCAAGGACCTTGGCGTCGATGAATCCGCGCTGCTTGTAGAAATCGACGATGCGGTCAAGGTCTTTGACGAACTCGTCTTCCTTCAGGTTCGCCTTGCGGTACCAGCGCTTCTGACGGTTGGTGAGCTTGATCTCCAACTGTTCATCCGTGAAGTAGTCGTTGCCCTCGATCTCGATGTTGCGGATTCGGACCGGGTCGCCCTCATCGATCTTGTAGGTCAGCGTCACCTGGTTGAGGGCATCGGGTTGGGCAGTTTCGTTTGCCACCCTGACGAGCAGGAAGCCCTTCTCTTTGTACAGCTTCAGGATTTCCTGCTCCCAATCGAACACCTTCTTGTCGGTGAGGATCTCTCCTTCCTTGGCCTTGACCTTGGCGTCGAGGTCCTTTCTGCGGACGCGGCGGAATCCTTCGTAGTCGACCGACTTTAGTTTCGGGAATTCGGTGGCGACAAAGGTGACGCGGACGCCGTCCGCGACCCTCGAAGTCTCGGCTTCGACCTGGGAGAAAAGCCCGAGGCCGTAGACCCTGCGGATCGCGTCCTCGAGGTTGGTTCGCAGGGCGTTCGCGGTCAGGGCCTGGCCGCGGCTGAGACCCGCCGTACGGACGATGAGCAGGGTGTCAGCGGTGGCGGCCCGCGCGGAAACGCCAATCAGGATAACCTTGCTGGTGTCAGGCTGCCCCGGCTGGGCCAGCAACAGGGCGGCGAGCAGCGCTATCACTGCTGCAGTGTCACCGACGGCTCGGCCATCTTCTCGGCGAAGACCAGTCGGTCGCCGTCACGGTCAACCAGGACGACGGAGCTCTCCTTGAAGCGACCGCGGAGCAACTCCTCAGCCAGCGGGTCCTCGAGCAGACGGCGCAGCGCCCGCTTGATCGGCCGGGCTCCGAACTGAGGGTCGAATCCTTCCTGGACCAGAAGCTCCTTGGCGGTAGTCGTCAGCTCAACGGCGAGCTTCTGTTCCTTGAGACGCGTGGAGAGGTCGCGAAGCTGGATTTCGACGATTTCCTCCATCTGTTTCCGGTCGAGCGGCCTGAAGACCAGCACTTCGTCGACGCGGTTCAGGAACTCGGGGCGGAAGAAACGTTTCACTTCGGTCATCACCTTGTCGCGGATGGACTCGTAGTTCGCGTCCCCGGTGGTCGCGCCGAAACCAAAGCCGCTCATGCCGCGGATTTCGGTCGAGGCGATGTTCGAGGTCATGATCACGACCGTGTTCTTGAAGCTCACCTTGCGGCCCAGCGAGTCGGTTATCTGGCCGTCGTCGAGCAATTGCAGCAGGATGTTGAACACGTCGGGGTGGGCTTTCTCGATCTCGTCGAAGAGTACGACCGCATACTGCTTGCGGCGCACCTTTTCGGTGAGCTGGCCGCCCTCCTCATAGCCGACGTAGCCCGGCGGCGCGCCGACCAGCCTCGAGACGTTGAATTTCTCCATGTACTCGGACATGTCGAAGCGGATGAGCGCGTCTTCGTCCCCAAACATGAAGCGGGCGAGCACGCGGGCCAATTCGGTCTTGCCGACTCCGGTGGGGCCGAGGAAGATGAACGAACCGATGGGCCGGCGCGGGTCCTTGACGCCGGCGCGCGAACGACGGATTGCCTTGGCGATCATCGTGATCGCCTTGTCCTGGCCGATGATGCGCTGGCGGATTTCCTCTTCCATGCGGAGCAGCCGGGCCGATTCCCGTTCCTCGAGTTTGGCCAGCGGAACGCCGGTCCAATTCGAAACCACGTAGGCGACATCCTCCTCGGTGACGACGGGGAACGAGCCGGCCTTCTCCCATTCCTTGCGTTTCCGCTTCAGGTATTCGGTCAGCTGCTTCTGCTCGTCGCGGATTTCGGCAGCTTTCTCGAACTCCTGTTTGCGGACCGCTTCTTCCTTGGCCCGGGCCGCTTTCTCGATCTTCTTCTCCAGTTCGTCCAGCTCGGGATTGATGACCGGTCGCATCAGCTTCACTCGTGAACCGGCCTCGTCGATTACGTCAATCGCCTTGTCGGGCAGGAACCGGTCGGAGATGTAGCGGTCGGCCAGGTAGGCCGCAGTCTCCAGTGCCTTCTCGTCGTAGGAGACGTTGTGGTGGAGTTCGTACTTCTCCTTCAAACCCTTGAGGATGCTGACCGTCTCCTGCGCGCCCGGCGCTTCGACCAGTATCTTCTGGAACCGGCGCTCCAGCGCCGAGTGCTTCTCGATGTGCTTCCGGTATTCCTCGAGCGTGGTCGCCCCGATAGCCTGCAGTTCGCCGCGGGCAAGCGCCGGCTTGAGGATGCTCGAAGCGTCAATCGCGCCTTCGGCCGCCCCGGCGCCGACTATCGTATGCAACTCGTCGATGAAAATGATGACGTCGCCCTGGTGCTGAATCTCGTTCATCACCGACTTGAGTCGCTCTTCGAACTGCCCCCGGTATTTGGTGCCGGCGACGATGGCGGCGAGGTCGAGAGCAAGGACGCGCTTGCTCTTGAGCAGGTTCGGTACCTTGCCGGCGACAATGCGCTGGGCCAGGCCTTCGACGATCGCCGTCTTGCCGACGCCGGCCTCGCCGATCAGTACCGGGTTGTTCTTCTTGCGGCGGGCGAGGATCTGGATGATGCGTTCGATTTCGCTTTCCCGGCCGATGATCGGATCGAGCTTGTCCTCACGCGCGAGTTGAGTCAGGTCGCGGGAGAAGTAGTCGAGCGAAGGCGTCTTGGTGCGCGACTTCTGCTGAGCAGAGCCCTTTTCCCCGCCCAGCAAGCGGGTGGTCTCGTTTCGCACCAGCTCGATGTCCATGCCCAGCGACTGGAGAATCTGGCACGCGACCCCCCGCTCCTCACGCAGCAGTCCGAGGAGCAGGTGCTCGGTGCCGATGTAGGTGTGGTTCATCTTGCGGGCCTCGTCGAGGGCGTAGTTCAGGCAAGAGCGTGCTTCCTGGTTCAGCGGCACCTCGCCGAGCACGAGGGTCTCGGAACCGGCGTCAACCGCATTCTCCACTGCGCGGCGCAGGTCGTCGGTGTTGACCCCGAGGTTGGTGAGGACGACGGCGGCCACTCCCTCACCCTCCTTGACTAGTCCGAGCAGCAGGTGTTCGGTGCCGATGTAGTCGTGGTGAAGTCGGACTGCTTCCTGGCGGGCAAGCGAGATTACTTTCCTAACTCTCTCAGTAAAACGTTCTTGCATGTTCCTTCAGAGTGTAGCTATTCCCCTCCGGAAGTCAACGCGACCGAGAGCTTCCGGCTATTCGCACCCGAGCAGTCGGGCGAGATCGGCGCCGGTGTGAACTGGCGCAAAGCAGGTCTGGTTGCGGCAGACGAATGCGGTCGGCTTGTTGTCAGTGGCGGCACGGCCATGGGTCAAAGGAATCAGACGTCCGGTAAGAACATCTGGTTGCCTGGCCTTGATGACCACGGCGGTGCGATAGTCGTCCGGGGTCGAAGCGAGGAGCGCGGCCATCGCGTCCGCGTCGGACGAGGATTCTGGCAGAAAGAGTACGACTTCGGTCCCGGGATGGAGGAGCAGGTCTAGCCCGGCGAGCATCAGGCTGAACGCGGGCGGGTAGGTGACCATCGTCCTGTAGAACCGGCGGAGAGTGGCCGCGGCCGCGCGCTCGTAGTCGTTCCGGCCGCAGAGACGTGCCAGCCGGAGCAGGTTCATCACTGCGACCGAGTTTCCAGACGGCGTCGCCCCGTCGTAGCCGTTCTTGATTCGGCTCAGAAGGCCGGCATCGGCGCGGGTGGTGAAGAACCCGCCTTGCTGGTCGAAGAAAAGCTCGAGCATACGGTCGCTCAGACCGAGCGCCGCCTCGACGTAGCGCGCGTCATAGCAGGCGTCGTAGATGTCGAGCAGTCCCTGGACCACGAACGCGAAGTCAGGGAGTTGGCCCGGCACACTCGTTGCCCCGGTCTTCAGGAGATGTGCCACTTCGTTCCCGCTGACCATCCTGTTCAGGATGAAATCGGCCAGGGCGCGAGCCAGGTCGAGGTAGCGGCTGTTCGCGAAGGCGTTTGAGCAACGGGCAAGAGCGGAGAGGGTCAGGCCGTTCCAGTCAGCAAGCACCTTGTCGTCGCGGCGCAGCGCCGGGCGCCGACCCCGCGCCGCGAGCAGTCGGGCGCGGATCTCCCCGAGTTTCGGCCAGAGCTCATCGAGGGCAACGTGGTGGACGTTGACGACCTGCTCGATGGGAACAGCGGTATGCAGCACGTTGGTGCCGTCGAAGTTGCCCGGCGCGGACACGCCGTAGAAATCACAGGCGAGCTTCGTCAGGTCCGGACCGACCGCCTGCGCGACCTGCGCCTCAGTCCATGTGTAGTACGCGCCCTCCCGACCGCCGGTGTCGGCATCCAGCGAAGCAGCAAAGCCGCCTTCAGGCAGGAGCATCTCTCGTTCCATCCACCCCAGCGTTTCAACGGCGATCGAGCGGTACGATTCCTCGCCCGTGGCCTGGAAGGCGCGCGCGTAGGTTTGGGCGAGCAAGGCGTTATCGTAGAGCATCTTCTCGAAGTGGGGCACCAGCCAGATGGTATCGGTCGAGTAGCGATGAAACCCGCCGCCGAGCTGGTCGTATATTCCGCCCTCGGCCATCTTGTGCAGCGTGAGTTCCACCATGGCGCGGGCCTGTTCGAACTCCGGCCGGCCCCCCGAATCCCGGAGTTGAGAGCCACGAAAGCCCGAATCCGGATGAAACGAAGCCGATTTCTGCGAATCCGCTTCGTTTCGCGTGCTTCGTGTCTTCGTGGCGTGCATCTCGGCTCCCGGTTTGCCCGACAAGCGCAGCAGGAGTGCGAGGTCGGTGGGGTTCGGGAACTTGGGTGCGACTCCGAATCCGCCATGCTCAGAATCGAATACCTCCAGCCGCTGCTTGTAGAACCCGCGCAGCGGCGTCTCGTCCATTTCGCCTTCGTGATCAGGCAGAGATGAGAGCCGGTTCAGCTCCACGGCGATACGGTTGGCGGCCTCGTCAATCTCGTGGCGCTGCGTGCGGAAGAAATGCAGCGCCGAAAGCAGCACGCGGTTGAATGCTGCCATGCCCGGACGAGGTCCCGGCGGGAAGTAGGTACCGCCATAGAACGGCTTCAGTTCGGGCGTCAGGAAGACCGAGAGCGGCCAGCCGGCAGAACCGGTCAGGATGCGCACCGCCTCGATATACACCTCGTCGATGTCGGGCCGCTCTTCCCGGTCCACCTTGATGCTGACGTAGTTGGCGTTCAGGATCTCGGCGATCTTCGGGTCGGAGAACGATTCGCGGGCCATCACGTGGCACCAGTGACAGGCCGAATAGCCGATGGAGAGGAAAATCGGTTTGTTCTCTGCCTTGGCCTTACCTAGTGCCTCCTCGCCCCACGGATACCAGTCGACCGGGTTCTCCGCGTGGTCGCGCAAGTACGGGCTGGCTTCGTTCGCGAGGCGGTTGGACATCGAGGAAAGAGACTATTGCGGGCAGAGCCGGAAGTCAACCGGTAGGGTCACGCCTCGTCAACTCGGGTTGCCACCAGGCGCCGATTCGGATGCCGGGGACTACATGGAGGTTGCTCGATTGGTCAAGGCTGGGTTTGACAGGGATGGGCGTGGGCGTATCATTGCTGTATGAACAGACTGGTGGCTGTTCTGCTGGGCGCGGCCGTTGCGACTGCGGCATTCGGCCGTGAGCCGAGGTTAGAGGAGCATCTCGCGGTGCGGGAGAGTCTGTCGCGGGTGCATCCGAGGATGAGGGCGAGGTGGCTCAAGGAGCGCGGGGTTGAAGACCCGTACTACACGAGCGTCAGGATGCCGGCGACTGAGAGTTCGGGACTCGAGCTAATCGGACGTTGGTCATACGGGCCGTCGTATGACGTTGACGGCAGGACCACTCCGAGCGAGACGCTCGTTGCGCTGGCGCGCGGCTCGGGCGTGAGCCTGCTCAGGTTCTCAAGGCGGGATTCCCTTTCAATCGAGCTTCTCTCGGACATCAATGCCGAGGGGCTGATGTGCCGCGTGAAGGTCGCGGGCACGCTTCTCTACGTCGGCTCGCGGAAGGGGCTTGAAATCTACAACATCGCCGACGAGCAGAATCCGATGAGGCTCTCGTGGACGCCACTGCCGCTCAACGACTTTGCCCTTCAGGATTCGCTCGTTTACACCATCAGCGGCTACTATTCCGACGGTGGCGATGACGACTCGTTTCGTATCTACAACGTCTCGAATCCAGCCAATCCGGTCTTCCGCGGAGCCTGCCGCGACTCAGGCTACCTGGTCTCGGTGGCAGGCAACACGGCGTTCATTGGCGACCGTTGGGGTCTCTACGTCATCGACGTCACCAATCCCGCGAGTCCGCACCGAATCGGCTCCTGGGGTAGCGCAATCGAGCAGGTGGAGGTCAGAGGGCATCTCTGCTACGTCACGACTTTCAACCCGAACGTGCCGGGCGACATCACGTTCCACGTCCTTGACGTTGCCGTTCCGTCGCTGCCATACCAGATTGGCTCGCTGGACTCTGCCGGCGGCAACGATGTCTTCCTCGTCGATACGCTGGCGTTTGGAGCAGGCGAGAGCGACTTCAACAGGATGACTATCGTGTCGATAGCAGATTCGACCAGACCCCGCCTGCTAGGCTCTGCCGGAAGGCCCGGCTGGGGCTATGGCGTCTGGACCAACGGGCTAGCCCAGACTGCCTTCGTTGGTTCCCACTGGACGGGCTTGCAGATATATGACATCGGGAACACGTCGCTGCCGGTTCGCGACACCTTCCTGCTGGATGCCGACCAAGCCTTGGACGTCTACATCGACAACGACAGGGCCTACGTGGCGAACCAGATGTCCGGACTGAAGATACTCGACGTCACCGACCCGGCGAGGCCCACCACTGCTGGTTCCTATGACACGGCCGGGCAGAGGCCGTTCATGAGCTCGGTAGTCGCGCGCGACTCTCTCGCGTTCGTGGATTGGTACGCGGTGCCCGTCTTCAGGGTGATGGAGGTAAGCGATCCATCGCGCCCTTTGATGCTCGGTGGGGTCGACGTGTTCAATCCGCCCGAGGACATGGTCCTGCGTGACAGCTTCGTTTACTGCGCCGAAATGAACCGCTTCCAGATTGTCAACGTCGCCCGGCCAAGAGAGCCGGTGCTGGTGGGGAGCTGCAACACGCAGGAGCAAGCGTATGGTCTGTGCGTCGCAGATTCGCTGGCATACGTGGCTAACTACCCGTTTGCCATCATCAACGTGAAGCAACCATCGAATCCAAGTGTCGTCGGCACGATTTCCCGCGGTGCGTGGAATGGGACGGTTCGCGACACGTTTCTGTTCCTGTCATCGGGGAGCATTCTTGTCTACAGCGTCGCCGACCCAAGCCAACCTCGGCTGCTGGACTCGCTCAGCGTCGGGGCAATCACGTTTTGGGTCGAGGCGGTCGGCTCGCTGCTGTACACCAACAACACCGATGGCGTAAGAGTGGTAGACGCAAGCGACGTTCACAACATGCGGGTCCGTGGCTATGCGACTCTTCCATACTCAGTAGGAAGGTTGAGCTACGCGTCGCCGCACCTTTATGTCGCGTGCGGGGAGGCCGGTGTTTGCATCTTCGAGTCAACACAGGTTGCCGTCAGCGAAGAACGACACGCCGTTCCGAGAGGTGGAGGGCTGTTCGTCAAGCCCAATCCGGCTAGGGGCGTAGCCTTGCTCCTGGGAGCGCAGGGTCTCTCGTATCCCGTTGTCGTCCGAGATGTTGCCGGGAGGGTCGTGCCCCGCGCAGTCGCAAGCCACGAGACCAACGGCGGTTTGACGCTCGACCTGACGGGCGTCCCACCCGGAGTGTACTTTGTCGAGGTTAAGACAAGAGAAGAGGCAGCAAGAGTCAAGTTCGTAAGACAATAGGAAGAAGTGATGAAGGGAAGCACGTCGAAACTAGTCGTCGTGCTGCTGGTTGCGTTCGGCTCCACGATGGCGCTCGTCCGCGCCTTCCACACCGAACCAGTGAGCGTGGCGCTGTCGGGCTGGACTGGCACGATGCCGCCGAACAACTACGTGAGTCAAGTACTAACGATCAACTTCGATGAGCTGGATAGCACGGCGGGTGCTTACTGTGAACTGTTTGCGGGCACGCAGTCCGGAGGCGGGCCATACCACGTCTCGGTCAAAACGTATCCGGGCAGCGCTGAGGTCGCAAGTGCCAGCCAAGACGGGCACGTGGACCACAAGTGGGTCCGGTTCAATCTCAATGTGCTGCATCCCGAATCAATCGTGAAGGGCAAGAAACTGGAGTTCCGGTTCACCCGAGGCGTTATGGTCCCCGGGGAGAGCTTTCAGTTCTATTATGACAGCGTGTGCGGATACAACTACGGCTTCATGATAGCGCCGACTCTGCAATCCGTGCCGGTGACGGCCGGACTGGCGATGAGGGTGTATGGACGGATGAAGCCGGTCAGCGACGTCTGGCGAGCCTGCCATGACCACGGAGATGACCCACCCTTTGGCAGCGATAGCGCTCTGTCGGCCCTGGTGAAGGCCAAGTCCATGGGCGTGAAGTGGCTCAGAGATGACTTCCTGTGTTGGGGCTCGTGGGATAGCCCGGAAAGCCTCAGAGGCAAGATCAAGTCGATCTACAATCGTTACGACAGCATGGGGTTCAACATGGTCGGCATTCTTTGCTACGGAAGTGACGACTCGACGAAGAGCAGCGGCCCGCCGGGCTCCGCCGGTTCTTGGGGCAAGTACCCGCCGCGCAACCTGTTCGCCGATGTGCACAGTGACACCAACTGGTGGGCAGGATACTGCCGGAGCATCATGGAGAACCTTCCCTTGGTGAAATACTGGGAGGTCTTCCCTGAGGCAAATGCGGAGTGGTACTGGAAGGACCCGGACATCGCCTACTACCAGGGCCGCAGCGGCCTGTGTTGGGACACGATCGATACGCCCATTGAGCGATGCAGCCTCTATGTGCGGATGTGCGTCATTGCCGAGAGCGTTGCTCACGAGTCGGGAGGCGGACGGAAGATTATCGGAGGAGCGCCTTGGCGGCTGCGGGATCCCTGGTGGGTAGACGGAGACACCACGTGCTGCCCGGGCGTGATCTGGCTTGAACACGTGTTTGAGTTGGCCGAGCGCGCCTACGGGGGCATGCAGAACTGCTTAGACATCGTGTCAGTCCATCCATACATGTGGACGGATTCGGTGGGTTGTCCGAACCGCTTTTCGGAAGACGAATTCACTATTTGCCTCGACACGGCGCGCCGGGCCATGCGCGAGGCCGGGCATCCGGACATGGAACTGTGGGCAACCGAGTACGGCTGGCCCCGGTGGAGGCAGCTCATGCCGGACAGCCTCCTGACGGATACACTCGTTCAGGCCGACAACATCTGCAAGTTCTACACCTCAGCGATAGCGCGGCAGGCCGACCCGCGGGGAGGCTATGATAGAGCGACCCACTATGAGCTGACCAGCCTACACCATCCCGATGCTGATAACCAAGGTTTCGGTCTTCTTGATAGAGAACCAAGTCAGCATCTCATGCCGCACGGTTGGGCATTCACGCAGGAGTCCTTTCTCACCGGCAAGCGGCTCAACGGGCGGGTCATAACCGGTGACACGGCGGTTGACGACCACACTCGGGTGTATGAGTTCGAAGACACGACGGCGTTGAAGAAACGGACGTGGGTATGCTGGCAGGACGAGGCCGTAGCGGCCTACACGCCGGTACCGGTGCGGAACGACACGGTCGATACGGTGGCGCTCGCCTACAACGGGTCGCCGCCGGCCGACGAGAAGGATGCTGAGCAGTCCGGCTGGCTGCACATTGCCCTGGATCCGCGGCCGGCATTCGTGATGGAGAAAACCGTCGCCAGTCGCCCGGACCTGGTTGTGGACAGCGTACGGTACTTCCAGCCACCGGACACGATTGCCGTGCGGGCCTGGGTCACTAACAGCGGCAATCGCTCAACGCCTCTTCAGCAACCGGGGGAACAGCCGTTCCCGACTTGGGCGGTGTTGTATGCGAACGGTGACTCCATAGCCCAGGTGGTCTACACGGGTTCTATCGCGGTAAGTGAGCAAGTCTTGTTCGAGTTCGGGCGCGGCGCTGTCCAGATGCCACAGACGGCCCTTCTCGCGGTCAGGGTCAACCCGGGCCAGAGCTACGTCGAGCTCGGGACCGGTGACAACAGGGGATACCGACTGAAGCCCCAGCCGTAGGCGCAGCGCGCGTGGCTTGCGCTTGAACTTGGGCTTGCGCTAGACGAACCGGAAACGGCTGATGAAGTGGCGCATCGGCCGGTCCTGGCCGTAGACGACTTCCACGCCCGGAATCTCGTCGCGGCGACGGTAGAGGATGCCGACCGCCTCGGCTGCGGACAGCAGGTCGGTGTCTTCATAACAGAGCCTCGGCACGGCGGCGCGGACGTTGTTCACCCTCGGGTCCGATGGAGCTTCCTTGCCGTCCACCATCTTGCCGAACGCGTAGACGCCAAGCTCGCACATCCGGTGCCCGGCGATCAAGAGCAACGCAGTGAGACTGATGCCCGGGAACTGGTCGTCGCGCAGCTTGGTACGGGCGAAGAACTTGTCGAGGTCGAGGTAGATGGCGTGGCCGCCGACCGGCTTGACCACCACGCTCGCGTCGCACTGCTCGTCAATCGCTGCCCCGAACTTCCGTACCTGGTTGATGCGGTGCGTGAGGTACTCCCCATACACGATTGTCTTCAGCCCCTCGACTACGCCCTTGAGGTCGCGGCCGGCAAGACCTCCATAGGTCGGGTGCCCTTCGACCAGAATCTGGTGTCCGACGAGCATCACCCGCAGTTCAGGGTAGCGCTTGGCCAGCAGACCCTGCTCGTTCACGACCAGACAGCCTCCTATGTTCACGAGTCCGTCTTTCTTCAGGCTGATGTGGAACCCGTCAACGTGCTCGAACATCAGCCGAACGACCTCCGCCACGCTCTTGCCCTTGCAGAGCGGCTCATTCTGCTGGTTGAACCATGCGTTCTCGGCGAACCGGCAGGCGTCGAACAGGAATGGGACTTCGTAGCCGCGGCAGAGCTTGGCCGTGGCACGGATGTTCGCGAGCGACACCGGCTGGCCGCCGCCGGTGTTGTTGGTGATAGTCATGTAGACGACGGGAATGCGTTCCCTCGTCATTGGGTCGGCGAGCAGTGCCTCAAGCTGGGCCAGGTCCATGTTGCCCTTGAAGAGCGAGGTCTCGTCCTTGGCTCTCAGGTCGGGGGAGAAGAGGTTGCGCGCCTCGAAGCAGTTCGCCTCGATGTTCGCCTGCGTGGTGTCGAAATGGCCGTTCGACGGGATGATGTAGAACGGCTCGTTGCCAACGCGCTTCCCCGGAGCGCCGAGGATTGCAGCCATGCAGGTGAAGAGTCCGTGCTCGGCCGCGCGTCCCTGGTGGAATATGAAGACGTTCTCCTGGTCGCGGTCGCGGTTCTCCCACTGCGGGCCGAAAGTCTCGACGATCTGGTTCTTGAATTCGAAGTAGCCCTCGTTCGACCCGTAGGACTCATCGCCGAGCAGAAGCTGGGACCACTGCTTCATCGTCATGGTGGTCGTGCCCGAATCGGTGAGCAGGTCGCAGCCGGGAATCATCGCTGCCGGGAACTTGAAGACGTTAAGTCCTCCCTGCTCCAGCAACTTCCGACGCAGCTCGCGGTCGTCAATGGAGGAAGGACGGAACGAGACGGCGGCGTTGCGGTACGGTCGGGGCCGACTCTGGGCCTTGCCGAATTCAGATGTCCAATCGTCGAGGGTGAATCTCACGGGGCGGATTATACAAGCTCACCTCGGCGAGTCAAACCAGCGGAGGTAGACCGTGCATCACGACAGAGACGCCACAAAGAGAACGCAGGCTAGACCGCCAAGGACGCCAAGGTCTAAAGCGAGCAACCACGGATGAATGCTGATGGACACAGATGGGTTTGGGTCCAGGCCGGAGCTTGTGCTTGAGTTCGGGCTTGCGCCGGATCAGCGCTGCAGGACGACGCGTGCGGTGGCGTGCTCACCAGAGATTTCGCAGCGGATGAAGTAGGCGCCGGCGGGCAAGTCCGAAGTGGAAAGGGGAAATGACGAAGTCGAGACCTCACGCGAGAGAACCATTCGACCCTGACTGTCGTACATGCGCAGCGTAAGGGGCTTGGAGCTTGAGGTCGTGGGCGTGAAGCTGACTCTCGTCGCTCCACGGCACGGGTTCGGCTCGCAGGTGAGGGAGAGCGCGGGGGCCCGAGTTGGATTTGCCTTCGGCTCTGCTACCGCGACGTTGCCCAGCGAATCGGTCTTGATGAGGTAGACGTCATTCTCGACTACGCCGAACGACCGTGTGAGGCCGGTGACAACATAGCCGCCATCGGCGGTCTGCTGGACCGAACGACCTTCGTCGTAGGGCCCGTCGCCGAAGGTCCTTGTCCACATCGCGCTGCCGTCGGCCCCGGTCTTGATGAGCCATGCATCGGATGGATATGAACCGTTAGAGGCGGTCAGGCCGCCGACGATGTAGCCGCCATCGGTGGTCTGCTGGACCGAGAAGCCTTGGTCCACGCTCCGTCCGCCAAAGGTCCTCGTCCACTGCGTATCGCCGCGCGCGTCGGTCTTGATCAGGTAGACATCGCTGCTCTCTGCGCCAAAGGAGGTAGTGGGGGCCACGATGATGTAGCCGGTGTCAGTGGTCTGCTGGATGGAACGGCCTCCTTCGCTGCCTGTGCTGCCGTAGGTCCTGGTCCACAGTGTGTCGCCGCCGGCGTCAGTCTTGACCAAGTACACGTCGTAGCTACTCGGAGAGCGGGCGTTGCCTGCGATGATGTAGCCGTCGTCGACTGTCTGCTGGACCGAGTAGCCGTTGTCGTTGCCCGTGCCGCCATAGGTTCTGGTCCACATTGTGTCGCCGTGAATGTCGGTCTTTACGAGGTAGACATCGGCCTGTCCCATGCCAAAGGATCTCGTGTATCCAGTGATGATGCAGCCGCCGTCGGCAGTCACTTGGACAGAAGGACCACAGTCGTTGGAGTCGCCGCCGAAGGTCTTAGTCCAGAGCGTGTCGCCGTTGGAGTTGGTCCTAATGAGGTAGACGTCCTCGTTGCCCGCACCGAAGGAGGATGTCTTTCCTGAGATGATGTAGCCGCTATCGGTCGTCTGTCGGACGGAGAAGCCAAAGTCGTTCGAGTCGCCGCCGAAGGTCCTAGTCCAGAGCGTGTCGCCGAGGGAGTCGGTCTTGATGAGGTATACGTCTGTGTTGCTTCCCTCGAAGATGGAGGTTTGTCCAGCAATGATGTAGCCGCCGTCGGCGGTCTGTCGGACCGAGAAGCCGCGGTCGTCGCCTATTCCGCCGTAGGTGCGCTGGAAGGTGATTTGGGCGGGGAGGAATGAGGGCAAGAGGATTGCGGCCAAGGCGGCCAGGGCCAGAGCGGAAGAGAACCGGTTACGATACATGACGACCTCCTGAGACCATTTCGTGAGCGTCTGAGATGATAGGCTCGGGGCTGGGCTTGTCAAATGCGCGGGCGCGAACCTACGGTCGTGGGTTGCCGCGGAGGTTGATACCTACCGGACAGCTTTCTGAATAGCTCGGGACATTGGTCTCCGGATTGCCTGGCAGGTTGCTCTCTGGGCTCGCTTCCGGGCGATTCGCCCGGCAGCCTGTGGAGCTATCCGCGGGGCAGTTCTGCCCGGAGCTCTCCGGGCAGTTCGCCCTGCTCCTATCCGGACAGCCTTCCGAATAGCTGACCGAACAGCAGTCCGGATAGCTCTCCGGATTCCTCACCGGATAGCCTGCGGAGCAGTCTCCCGAACTGCTCGCGGGGCAGCCTCGAGAACAGCTCGCAGAATAGCCTGGGGGACGGGACAGGGGAGAAAGGAGAATGACGAATAACTAATTGCTAATGGGGAAGTTAGGAAACCGGAAGGCTCGACCGGAGGAGGACATATAGGAAACTGGGAGGGTGCGGCCAGCCTCAAATGGGGTGTCGGATTGCGCCTGCTTCCGAAGGAAGTGGGGAGCCTCTTGATGCGGTCCGGGCGAGAGCCGGGACACGACTGCGGACGAAAGCGCGGACAGCCACGGGCGGATCCCAAATGGGGACAGTCCCACAGAGCGCTTGCGTCGGACTCAGCGCGGGACAGTCCCCATTCGGGCGGGACAGCTCCCGCATCCGCCTGCAAGACTGGGGACACGATCCCAAACGTCGGACGTTTGGGTCATGTCCCTGCGCTGCTTCGTCTGGGGGCGAGGAAGAGGACTGCAATGACCGGGCGGACAAATGAGCCGCCGTGGGCATCGATGAGCTTGCGAATGGCACGGAAGACTTCGTTCCTGACCTTGGGTGCGAGGATGGCGTGGTCGGACATGGTCTTCAGCAGTCCGATGTAGCTGTCAGCCGTGTACTCCTTCTGCCACGGGTAGCGGAGAATGGTGACCGGGCCGAACAGGCCCGAGCTCGTGATCTTCCTGCTCTGCCGTAAGATGCGCTCTTCCGGCGGTTTGGAGAGATGCACCTGCGGAGCGATGCGACGGTAGAGTGCACGCAGGTCGTTGTAGAACCTGTTGTCGGGGACATCCACGAAGTTCCAAAGCAGGGCCAGCGAGCCGGATGGTCTCAGTACCTTGGCGCAGCGCGTGAAGGCAAGCTTGGCAGGAATCCAGTGGAAGGCGGTGGCAGACAGGGCAAGGTCAAAGGGCTCGGGGCAATCTGCCCTCGGGACACGATCCGAAATCGCAGGACGATTTCGGTCATGTCCCACGGGCTGCCAATCTTCGAAAGCTGTGTTGAGTATCTCGACGTTGGGGAAAGCTGCCAGGTTCTCGCGGCAGAGGCGGGCCATGCTCGCGCCCAGTTCGATGCCCGTGATCGAGAAGCCGCGGCGGGCGAGGGGTAGAGTTGCTTGCCCGGTGCCGGGGCCGATTTCCAGGATGCGGCCGGCTACCGGGATACCCGACATCCGTACCAGGTCGTTGAATAGCGGTTCGGGGTAGCCGGGCCGGAACCTGTCGTACAGCCGGGCGCCGGCATCGAACGAGTGCTTTCTCAGTTGATGCCGTTCGCGCGCTTTCAAGGGGCGGTCCGGGAGTTCGTGCCCACGCATTGATCTGAGTAGTCCTGAGCTTACCGCGCTCCCGGGCACGCGTCCACATCCGGCACTGCGAAAAGCGAGCCGCGAGTCCTGCCGGAATGGTTGACCGGCAAGGAGAGGGGGCTATCATATTACTCTCTGGAAGAGTACCAAAGGAGCAAAGCGATGAGACAGCTGCTTGTATTGCTGGTTCTGGTTTCCGTTCCGCTCTCGGCGGCAACGATGACGAGGACCGCGAAGTTCGCTCAGAGCGATCTGGTCATCTCCTCCCAGGACGGCTTCGACAACATCGAGCTGCCGGGCGGAGTCGGACTGATCCAGCCGGGCGCGCCGCGCGTGCCGCGCGTGGTCGAGGCGCTGGCGATTCCTTCCGGGGCCGTGCCGACGGGCGTGCAGGTCACGGAAGTGGAGTGGACGACGCTGCCCGGGACCTACAAGATAGGGCCGGCCCAGCCGGACGTGCCCCTGCCGCAGCCCGGCAAGTCGTTCACGCCCACGCTCTACAAGCAGGACGAGGCCATCTACGGGTCGAGCCAGCCTTACCCCGCCACGGTTGCGGTACTGACCGGCTACGGGACGATGGGCGGGTATCGCATCGCTCACGTTGAGCTGCACCCGGTGCGCTACATCCCGACCACCGGTGAGCTGCAGGTAGCGACGAAGCTGAGCTACCGGCTGGAGCACGCCGGCGGCCTGCCCGCTGCCGTGGCGACGCCGCACCAGCAGACGCTGTTCGGCGACATGGTGCGGTCTTTCGTCAAGAACGCCAGGGACGTCAACAAGCATGCACCTCAGGTACGTCGCGCGACGTCGCTGTCACTCCCGTCCGGCCACTATGAGTACGTGGTCATCACCGACTCGGTGATGGACACGGTGTTCCAGCGGCTGGCGGACTGGAAAACTGCCAAGGGTGTTCCCGGCACGGTCGTGCGGACGAGCTACATCTACGCCAACTACTCCGGATACGACAACCAGGAGAAGATCCGCAACTTCATCAAAGACGCCCGCACTACCTGGGGCACGATCTACGTGCTGCTCGGCGGCCAGGGCGACTATGTCTCGAATGGCCAGAACATCATCCCGACGCGGATGGCGAACTACGGCGAGGACGAGCCCTGCGACCTCTACTATGCCGGGCTCGACGGCACCTGGGACTTCAACAACAACCACACCTACGGTCAACTCGCCGACTCGGCCGACATGTACTCGGATGTTTTCGTGGGCCGGGCTCCCGTCTACAACGTTGCCATGGCCCGGAACTTCGTGAACAAGGTCCTGAAGTACGAGCAGGACCCGCCCACCGGCTTCATCAAGAAGATGGGGTTGTACACCGCGATTCTCTGGTCGAGCTACGAGGAGCGGCCGTTGCAGGAGTCGCTGGCCCGCATGACGCCGTCCGGCTGGTCCGACCAGAAGCTCTATGAACGGACAAGCACGCTCTCCCGTCAGGCGGTCAACGACTCGATGAAAGGCGGTGTCGGCATGGGCCACTGGAACGGCCACGGCAACCAGAGCGGCATTTACATGGGCTCCAACCCGTTCTTCAATTCGAGCGATGCCGACGCGCTCACTAACGGCGACAAGACCGGCATCGTGGTTTCCATTGCCTGCGACTGCGCGGCGTGGGACTGGGTGCCGAACGGCGACTGCCTGGCCGAGCACATGGTCAACCGGGTCGGCGGCGGCTGCGTCGCCACGATCATGAACACCCGCTATGGCTACGGTGCGCTGAACCAGCAAGGCCAGTACGTGCCCGGTCCGTCCGAGCGGCTGGACACCACCTTCTTTGCCGGGGTGTTCTACTACGGGGCGCCGCATACCGGCCAGGCGCTGGCACGCTCCAAAGCCTGCTGGGCGCCCTATGCGGATTCGCTCTACCAATATGACATGCAGCGGTACTGCATCTACGACCTGAACCTGATCGGCGACCCGGAGACACCGCTCTGGACCGCCGACCCGACGGCCCTCAGCGTCTCCCACGCCGGGGTGGTGAACATCGGCAACAACATCCCGTATTCAGTCACGGTGACGGCGGCGATGGACGCGCCGGTGGAGTCGGCGATGGTCTGCCTCAAGAAAGGCAGCGAAGTGGACGTGAAGGGATGGACCAATTCCAGCGGGCAATTGACGCTCTACGTGTCAGCCCAGACGCCCGGGCAGATGTTCATGGCGGTGAACTCCCGGAACCACTACATCTTCCAGGATACGGTAACGGTCATCTCCAGTTCGCGCTACGTATCGCACCTGCGTTCGGCCATCTCCGATCCGGGGCCGGGCGGCAACAACGACTCGATACTCAACCCGGGCGAGACGGTCAAGGTACCGATGTGGGTCAAGAACTGGGGTCAACTGACCGCCAACTCGGTTACCGCCAAGCTGAGGACCTTTGACCCGAATGCCCAGGTGACCGACTCGGCCAGGACGTTCGGCAACATCAACGCCGGGGATTCCGCCTACACCGGCTCGAACGGGTTCGGCCTGCGAGTGAACTCGGGCCTGAACAACGGTTATCCGGTCACCTGCTCGCTCTACTGCCGGGATGTGCTCGACTCAACCTGGGTTTCGGTCGTAACCTACTTGGTCGGCGCACCGGTGCTGGCCAAGCGGGCCGTGACCGTGGTTGACTCGGCCCATGGCGGCAACAACAACGGCCGCATCGACCCGAACGAAACCGTGGACCTGATGATCCGTATCGGCAACACCGGTCTCGGCCATGGGTACAACAGCCGCGCCGTGCTCAAGTCCGGTGATGCCCGGTTCACTGTAAGCGATTCGACCGCGAGCTACGGGCTGATTCGGAAGGGTGACAGCGCCAGCAACGCGTCGGATCTCTTCACCGTCCATGCCGGCTCGATTCCCCCGGAGACGCCGGTCTCCTGCACGCTCCGCTACTATGCCGACGGCGGGTACACGAAGACCGAGCAGCTCACGATAGTCGTGGGCGAGCTGCGGTCGAGCGACCCCGTTCCGGACGGCCCGCGCACGCCGGTAGTCTACTACGCCTACGACGATGGCGATTCGCTCTACACCAAGCACCCGGCCTATGAATGGGTTGAGATCAACGGCGTCGGCACGCAGCTGAGCTTCTCGCAGAACGACGATGTGACGATGATTAGTTTGCCGGCAGCGTTCGGACCGTTCAAGTTCTATGGCCAGCGCTACACGCAGATCTCGATCTCTGCCGACGGCTGGATTGCCGGCGGGAACTACACGACGGGCAACTACACCAATACGCAGCTGCCCAGCACAGCGGCGCCACGGGCGGCCATGTTCCTCAACTGGGACGACCTGGCGCCTGCCACCGACGGCTCAGGCTACCTCTACTACTACCATGACACCGCCAACCACCGTTTCATAGTCGAGTACGACTCGGTGGAGTACTGGAACACCTCAGGCGCGGATAAGTTCCAGGTCATTATCTACGATACTACCGTCACGACCTACACGGGTGACAATGCTTTCCTGGTTCAGTACAAGACCGCCAACATGTACACCGGTGCCACGCTCGGCATCCAGGACCAGACCAAGGTAATCGGCATCCAGTGTCTGTTCAACGGCAGCTACCACAAGGCCTGCGAACCGATTGCTCCGGGACGGGCGATCCTGTACACGACCGATCCGCCGACAGTCGCTGTGGCGGAAGAGCACAAACCGGCCAGCGTGCCGACGAAGCTGGCTTTGAGCGTCCGTCCCAACCCCTTGCGCACCCGCGTCTCGCTCTCCTACGCGGTGCCGGTTGCTGGGCGCGTGAGCATCAAGGTGTATGACGCTGCCGGCAGAGTCGTCCGCGACCTCGTCAACGAGGAGATCGCCGCGGGCCGGTACTCGGCTACCTGGGACGGCAGTTCTGCCGATGGCAGGAGGATTGCCAATGGCGTGTACTTCTGCAAGCTCGTTTCACCGATCGGGGCGCGTCAACAGAAGCTGGTAGTCGCCCGGCGCTAGGCGCGAGACATGAACCGTGGGGCGGGCTCTGGCCCGCCCCTTTTCTTTTCGTCCGGCCCGGGGTTCTCTGGTTCGATGCGTCGCTCGCGGAGCACCCGAACCAGCGCGTGGTCTGCGGCCCTTCGCGGCAGGTCCGGGCCGTCCACCATTGACCCACGGGCTCGCGAAGTTATCATTGTTGGTCTGTTACCACATGCAAAAGGAGTATAAGTGAGAAAGTGGCTCGTATTGCTGGTTCTGATATCGGTTCCGCTGCTGGCCGGTACGGTTACCCGAACGGCAAGCTTCGACAGTGATGATCTGATCTTCTCCACGTATGGCGGGTTCGACAATGTCGAGCTGCGCGGCGGGACCGGGCTGCTCCAGGTCGGAGCGCCGCGCGTTCCGCTGGCCGTCCAGCGCGTGCTGGTCCCGGCCGGCGCCGTTCCGACAGGGGTCGAACTCGTGTCCGCAGACTGGACCACGATTCCCGGACGCTACAACCTGGCGCCGGCCCAGCCGGACGTGCCGCTGGCGATGCCGGGCAAGGTCTTCGACCTGCCCGAGCAGGCACAGGACCAGGCGATCTACTCGGCCAACACCTTCTATCCATCCAGTTGCCTGCGGCTGGGGGAGCCAGCGACGCTGGCCGGGTACCGGATGGCGTCGGTGGAATTGCGGCCGGTACGGGTGAACCCGGTTTCGGGCGAGCTGCAACTCGCGACGCGCATCGAGTACCGGATCAGTTACGATGCCGGCAACAGCGATGCTTTCGTGCCGTCGCAGGAGCAGCGCGACTACTACTCCGCTATGGTGCGGGAGATGGTCGTCAATGACAACGATGTCAACCGCTTCGCGCCCTCGGTCCGCCGTTCGGCCACGCTCTCACTACCGTCCGGTAACTACGTGTACGTAGTCATCAGCGCACCACCGCTGGACACGTGCTTCGCCAGACTGACCGCCTGGAAGACCCTGAAGGGTGTGCCGGCCACGACCGTTCTGCTTTCCTACATCACTGCGAACTACTCCGGCTACGATACGCAGGAGAAGATCCGCAACTTCATTAAGGACGCGTACCAGACCTGGGGCACCCGCTACGTGCTGCTGGGTGGCTCTGCCGACCACAAGACCAGCGGGCAGAACATCATTCCGACGCGCGACTGCTGGTACACGACCCTGGGCATCGGGTACTACAATGACGAGGATACGATTCCCTGCGATCTCTACTACGGTGGGCTCGACGGCACGTGGGATGCGGACAACGACCACGTCTATGGCGAGACGGGAGACCAGGCCGATATGCTGAGCGAGGTGTTCGTCGGCCGGGCGCCGGTGTACAACGTGGCCAAGGCCCAGAACTTCGTGAACAAGACCCTGGTCTACGAGCAGAACCCGCCCAGCGGGTACGTGACCAAGATGCTTGTGCCGGCCGCGATCCTGTGGGATAGCTACAATGAGCGGCCGATGCAGGATTCGATTGCCCGGATGACCCCGAGCGGTTGGACTGACGCGAAGCTCTATGAGCGGACGAGCACTCTTTCAAGGCAGCGGATGCGTGACTCCATGAACTCGGGCTACGGCCTGGGCAACTGGGTCGGCCACGGTGACGAGAACGGCATCTACATGGGTGGGGGTGCCTACCTCAACTCCAGCGACGCCGACGGGCTGACCAACGGCAACAAGCTGGGTATCCACAGCTCGATCGCCTGCTTCACCGGCGCCTGGGACGAGGTCCCGGGCGGAGACTGCTTCTCGGAGCGCCTGATGAACCGGGTCGGCGGCGGTGCTGTCGGTATCGCGATGAACTCGCGCTACGGATTCGGGTCACCGCCCAATCCGGGTCCTTCAGAGCTGCTGGACACCGTCTTCATGTCCCGGATCCTGAACCACTCCGAGTACCGCGCCGGCCAGGCGCTGGCCTTCTCACGCGCGTATTGGGCGCCGTACGCCGGCCAGGGCATGATGCGGTACTGCATATACGAACTCAATTACCACGGTGACCCGGAGTTGCCCGTCTGGACCGAGGAGCCGACCGGTCTCAGCGTAGCGCACGCGGGGATCGTGAACACCGGTATCGGTATTCCCTACCCGGTAACGGTCTCCGCCGCCTATGACGCTCCGGTTGAGTCGGCGCTGGTCTGCCTGAAGAAGGGTACGGAGGTTGATGTCAAGGGATGGACCAATTCGAGCGGACAGGTGACGCTCTACGTATCGCCGCAGACGCCCGGCCAGATGTTCATGGCCGTCAGCGCGCACAACCACCACGTCTACCAGGATACGGTGCAGGTGATCGTGCCGCAGCGCTACGTCTGCTACCTGCGCTCGAACGTTCTCGACCCGGGGCCGGGCGGCAACGGGGACTCGACGCTCAATCCGGGCGAGACGCTGAAACTCCCGATGTGGGTCAAGAACTGGGGGCTGCAGCGGGCCGACTCGGTTTCCGCCAAGCTCAGGGCTTTCAGCTCGAGTATCCAGGTCACCGATTCGGTCAAGACATTCGGCAACATCAATGCCGGTGACTCTGCCTACACCGGGTCGAACGGTTTCGGTCTGGTTGTCAGTTCCGGTCTGGCCGACGGTTACACGGCTATCTGCTCGCTCTACTGTACGGATGCGCTCGATTCAACCTGGGTTTCCTCGACGGCGCTCATCGTTGCCGCGCCGGTGCTGGCGCGGCGGGCGGTGGCCGTGGTTGACACAGCCGGTGGCGGCAACAACAACAGTGTGATTGACCCGGGCGAGACCGCCGACCTGATGGTCAGAGTCCGGAACACCGGTACGGGGCACGGGTACAACTGCCGCGCCGTGCTCAGGTGCGGCGACGCGCGGCTCACGGTTACCGATTCGACCGCGGCCTACGGTTTCATCCGCGCGGGTGACAGTGCCAACAACACTGCCGACCGGTTCACCGTCCATGCCGACATTACCGTCTTCCCGGAGACGCCGATGTCCTGCACGCTGGACCTCTACGCTGACGGCGGGTACGTCAAGTCTGAGGCGTTCATTCTCGTAGTCGGCCAGCTGCGTGCGGGCGATCCGATTCCGGACGGCCCCCGGACTCCTTCGGCCTACTACGCCTACGACGACACCGATACTCTCTACCAGGCGCACCCCACCTACAACTGGGTCGAGGTGAACAGCGTAGGGAAGGCGCTGACATTCGTGCACCACAACGGAGTCGTGCTGGAGACGCTGCCGCCTGCCTTTGGGCCTCTGAAGTTCTACGGCCAGCGGTCCACGCAGCTCTCGATCTCGGCGGACGGCTGGGTCTGCCCCGGGAACCGCAAGACCGCGAACGCGGACAACACCACGCTCCCCGATGCCGACAACCCGCCGGGCATGGTCTGCGCGAACTGGGTTGATCTCTACCCGCTCGTCGGCGACAGCGGCGCCGGGCGAATCTACACCTACCACGACGCAGCCAACCACCGGTTCATCGTCGAGTACGACAGCGTCCGGTACTACTGGGATGGCAGGCGTGACAAGTTCCAGGTAGTAATCTACGACACCACGGTTGCCACCTACTCGGGCGACAACGCCATACTGGTTCAGTACAAGACCGCCTCCGGCATCGCGGGCTCGACACTGGGAATCGAGGACCCCGGCGAGATCATCGCTGTCCAGGCTTTCTACAACGGCGAATACCACCGGGCCTGCGCGCCGGTCGGGCCGGGAAGGGCCATCCTCTACACGACCGATCCGCCTCTTCTGGCCGGCGTGAAGGATGCGGGCCGTCCGATCGGGGCGGCGCTGAAGCTGGCGCTGGACGTTCGGCCCAACCCGCTCCGCAACCGGGCAGCAATCGCTTATGCGGTACCGGTTGCCGGGCGAGTCGGCATCTCGGTGTATGACGCTGCCGGCAGGGTAGTCCGTGATCTTGCTGGCGGGAGCATGGCTGCGGGCCGCTACTCTGCCACCTGGGACGGCCGTGCCGCTGACGGCAAGCTGGTCCCTGAGGGCGTCTACTTCTGCAAGCTGGCGACTCCTGCCGGAACCCGGCAGCAGAAGCTCATCGTCGCCAGGTAGCCGTAGGGACTGGCACTGCTTTCCGCCGGGGAAAACAGTGCCTGTACCCAGACTCTGCGAGGGGCGGGCTCGTGCCCGCCCCTTGTCTATCATGCACGGCTAAACGAGCGGCACGCGCGTCGCCGGTATGCTTCATGGCGAGCGGCTTCTCATTCCCCGGTTTGGCGCGCGGATTACTCATGCCGACAACCGGTCGCGGCGGGGAGGGGTTTTCGGAGACCCTCTAACAGGCGGGGTAGTGTCAATATGCCCTTGGGCATCATGGGGGGGGGGCGAGATAACCTGCCGTCTTTCAATGGCTTGCATACCACTGCGCGCCCGGAAGACGCGTGCCAGAATTGCGATTGACCGGTTCAGGGACGCGACTATAATGGTGCATCAGCGCCGGTAAGGTGGCGGCGCAGACCGCCAAACCCATACAGGCGCTTAGAGGCCGTCAAGATCATGGTTGTGCTAGGAGGCACGCATGAGGCGCTGTGTCAGGGGCCGTGGTTGGCTTAGTGGTCGTCTAGACTCCCTTCAGAATCTGGCAGGCAAGCCATTGCTTGCGTGCGTCGTGCTGTTGGGATTCAGCTTGTGTTTCGGTTGGACTCCGTCGGTTCCTGATACAATCCTGCTGCCGGATTCGCTGGGGCCGCTGCGGCCGGGCTACCATCTGGCATTCGGGAGTTCGACCGACAACATCTACGTCGCGAGTGAGTCTTCGGACGTCATGGTGGTGGACGGGAACCAATGGGGTACCTTCCAGCGTATCAAGCGCATCTACACCAATGCAGGCGTCGGCGGAGCCCTGCTCGTCAGCAAGCACAACCGGCTGTACGTTTCGCATCCGTCGCAGGGCCGCATCGGCGTCATCGACTGCTCGACCAACGAGATAGTCGGTTCGATTCTCGTCGGGACGCGACCGAAGCTGCTCTGCTACAGTAGTGGCAGTGACAAGCTGTATTGCGGCGACACCATCGACAAGACCGTCTCGGTGATCGACTGCGCCACCAACGGGCTGCTGAAGGTCATCCCGGTTGGGAGAGGGCTCACCGCAATGGCCTACGACCCGACTACCGCCAAGATGTACGCGGCGACGCGGGAAGCAGTGCTCGCGATATCATGTTCTGCGGACTCCATCGTCTCCGCCATTTCGGCAGTCAAGGCGGCAAGCGCTCTCTGCGTCAACAAGCGACGACAAAAGCTCTACGTCGTCCCTCCCCACGCTGACGGAGCATTGTATGCTATCAGTACCCCCACGGACTCCGTGGCTGCCCGGATGTCGGGTGATGGTTACCTTATGCCTGTGCTGGCATGCAATGAGGTCACGGATCGGCTATACAACGTGAATGACGCTGGCGGCATGCTGGAGTTCGACTGCGTCGGGGACGCTCTGATACGGTATGTGCCCGTGAGTCCTCTCGCCGACCCGGCGGGTCTATTCTGCGACAGCGTGCGCAACCGCCTGTACTACCTGTGGGAGCGTGACGACAGGGGCTATCTCTACGAGTTGGATTGCGTGACACTCGATCTAATGTCCTGGACCTACGTCGGGCTCTATCCTGCCATCCTTCAGGCCGACCCGGCCCGATACAGACTGATGTGTGCGGGCGGGCGTGGGTACTATGCCTATGATCGGGCGTTGACCGTGTTTGACTACAAGAGTGACAGCTTCTACGCACGGGGGGGCGTCCCGCTCTCCGGTTGGACGCAAGTCATGTGCCACAACTCCGCGGCCGGCAAGCTGTACTACTGGTGGGGCTTGGGTGTGGGCGGAGTAGGTGTGATAGACGAACAGACCAACCGGTTGGTCGCCCAGGTGTTTCTGTCTCGTGCGAGCTTGAGTGAACATGCGTACAGCCGAACCAGCAACAAGCTCTATCTCCAGGTCCCGCAGGGAGGCCTTGGTGTGATGGATGTGGCGAGAGACAGCATCATCAGAGTTATCGGGATGGTCTGGGGCCGCAGTCCCACCTGGTGCGTGGATGAAGACAAAGTCTACTGCTATGCTGGAGGCACTCGCTGGTACGTCACCGCGGTCGACTGCAGCACCGACTCCGTTGTGCGAGAGATCGACATCTACGACCGCTTCGAGAGTTTCGAGTACCTGGGTGACGGGCGCATTCTCTGTAGACAATGGAAGCATCTAACCCTGATAGACTCGCGGGCGGATACGGTGCTGGTCGATTCGGCGGTAGAGCCAAGCGAGTATCGCGCGATTGCGCACACGGGAAAGGGCAACAAGGTCTACATCGCCCTCAATGGTAGACTAGAGGTGCGGAGTTCGAGTACGCTGTCCTTGCTTACGACGCTTCACTGGCCATACGCTGGGCACATTGGTGGTGGTGGGTTCCTAGTGTGCTCCGACACGACCCGCAAGCTCTACTGGTTCTCGGATTTCGGAGACAGCGTGCTGGCGGTCGACACGCGCGGCGACACGGTCACGGCGCGGATGGCGACGAGCGTGTCATACAAGACAGCATGCCTTGACCACACCGGCAGGTATATGTTCTGTGCAGGCTTCTATAGCTCACTCTTGAGAGTTTACGATACGCAGTCGGACAGCCTGATCGGCACGTATCCGCACCCGCAATACCCACGTTCCATCACACCGGCCCCGGAACAGCACTGCATCTACGTGGGTTTCGATGACTTCATTTTGGCCTACCCGGACATACCGCCCGGAGTCGAGGAGGCGACGAACGATGAGCTGGAACCGATGAATGCCGGAGCGAGTGTAGTTCTCGACGTGCTGCTGTTCGGTCCGCCGTCTGGCTGTCCACAGAGAGCGACCGGCGAGCTGATGGATGTCTCCGGCCGAAGAGTCAAGGAACTCCGGGCTGGCGCGAACGACGTACGTGCGCTGCCACCAGGCATCTACTTCATGCACGCCGGAGAACGGGGACTGACTCGCAAGATCATCATAGCGCGATGAGGGTGAAGCGGACTCCAAAGAAAGGAGGCGTCCCGCGGACAACGGGGCAGAACGGCATGTAGGGAATTGAAGAGGGCAGCCCTGGAGTCCGCCAAGACATTCAGGTTCAGGACTTGCGTCCTGTTGCTGCCCGTCGGAATAGAGGTTAATGAACAAAGGACCGAAGTAAAGGAGTGAATGACATGAAACGAATAGCAGTTGGCGCGATTTGTGCATTGGTCGTGCTATGCACATCTGCCTTTGGATACTACACGTGGAAGTGGGACAAGGAGAACGACGCTGACTCAGTGTATGACCCGACAAAGACCTATCCTCTGTGGCTTACTAAGAACAACGGCTCACGCGCAGTGGCACTGGTTGGCAACCGGACAATCGTCACCGGCTTCTACGGTGAAGACGACAACTCCCCAGACTATGTCAACGCATACGAGTGGTCGGTCGCCCAGCGACAAAGCCCGTTTCCGAACAACATCTGGGCGTCGGACGTCCAGTTTCCCCTGCCTGGCTTCCCCTGCGTTGCGGCGAACGAGGCCTGGAAGTTCTTCATGTGTTCGGACGGCGAAGGCACGGGGACCTATAAGTACGCATGCTTGGGGAAGACTGGTGCCATCGACGACATGAACGTCGCGAACTACGACGAGATCAACTTCACCAAGCAGGACTACCAGAACAAGGAACATACGCTGGCAGCTCTGTGCTTTCCGACAGGCAGCCGGATGGTCGCAGCCTACGATGCATACGACGGAACCGACTGGTGGCTTGCTTCCAGAGTAACGAGCGACGCCGGAGATGACGATTGGGGAGGGCCGAATGGAACGATACCAATTGCGGCGGGGCGTCGGATGGAACCGTCGCTGGGTGTAAGCGCCGGCTGCAGCGTGTATGTTGCCTATCGCAACGCAGCCACATCCACCGGTAACATCCTCTTCGAGAAATCCACGAACTATGGAGGAAGATGGGACTACACGGATCCTCCCGCGACCCTGGGGACTGGCGAGCGTCCGTGCGTTGCAGCGGCAGGGCAGTTCGTATTCGTGATCTGGCACAGCTCGGGCAAGATCGCCTACAAGTTCTCCAGGGACGGTGGTGCCAATTGGACAGGTCCGGACACGGTATCAAGGCTCGGCAACGGCTGCTCTCACACGAGCGTTTCGTTGGTCACCTTTGGGACCTCGGACACGGCGATACTGCTGGCGAGCCAGTGGTCCAAGGACGACACCCGATTTGTGTTTTATCGGTATGGCATCCTTGTGAGAGGCCAACCACCCCGCATTGCCTGGCAGGCAAGCGCGGCCATGCCCGGTACGGGCACGGAAGACAATCTGCGTCCGTCCTTGGCGACCGCGGGTTCCTACGGACGTCTCGTCTACAACACGCCAATTGGCAACCACAAGCGTGGATTCCACCTTCGGCGGGGCAACGCATTTGACGACAATGGTTCCTATCGGCGAGACTGGGCGGTTGTCGGGACCGGTCGGCTGATTGCCAGGCATACCGATGGGGCCGTACAGCACGCTGCGACGGTGCGGCCGCACGTTGTGTCGGGTCCTGTCGAGCCCGATCTCATCCCTATCCTGGTCGCACCGGGCAACCGGCCCGCTCTGGCGCTGGACGCTGCTGGCAACCGATGGGTATCGTACACCCACGCGGATACCGTTTGGGTTAGGACCGGGAGCGGATGCTACAAGGCAGTCTTCTGCGGGTCCAGTTCAGCCACACCGGGGCAGCCGTCGATCGTCTGCTACCCGAACCAGGCCAACGGCGTGTACGTCGGTAGCGTGGTGTTCCCGGTCTACGACACGTCTGGCGCTGCTTCGAAGATCATGTATGCTCGCGTCGACACCGGCGGGGTCGTGCTTGATACGATAGAGAGCGTAGCCAACCTCGGCGATAGCCTGCCTTGTGTGTCAGTCTATCAGTCTGATACGCTGGTGGTCACATGGCAGCATGGGGACTCCACTTTGGCCTCGATGCTCTGCGACTACGGGCCGGGCACATCGGGTCAGGTCCCTGCGTGGTCAAGCCCGAATCTCGTAGCCGCGAACGGCTATCACGCCATGAGCCGGTTCGACGACAACGGCACGGCGCTCAACGTCGTCTGGACCCGGAAGAACGGCAGCAACTACGCCATCCAGCGCGCTACCTGCGACCTGTCCACCTCCCTGTTCGGCAACTGGTCACAGATGGCAACGCCGGGCGACACCGGTTCAGCCGAGAAGACGAATCCGGTCTTTGCCGGGCTGGGCGTTTCCTGCTGGCAGGAGAAGGACGCCAACGGCAAGTGGACTATCAAGGGCTTCGTCCGGGGCGAAGAGGAGACGTTTGTCGCCAACGACACCGATGCCTATCACCCGCACGCCGTGGCAGAGTCGAGCGCGATTTCGCCAAGTATAGACCAGGTGCGTGTCCATCTCCTTTATACTGCAGGAGTTGCGTTCGAGGTCGATTCCGGCGTCTATGACACGGGCGAGACCCGCTATGTCTGCGAGAGCTTGAACGTCTCCCGGGCCACCAGCGACGCCACCAAGTACAACAACGGAGCCAAGCTGGTGCGGAAGAATGGGTCAGATTCGCTCTTCAGCGTCTACGCTGACCTCGACAACGCAATCGTGTTCGCGTGGTCTGCCAACGGCGACACCTGGCAGCGGTCGGTGTTGGCCTCGGGCCGCGACTATCCGACGATAGCCGAGGATTCCAGCGGCAAGCGCTGGGTGGTAGTGCGGAAGCCGAGCCAGACGCTGAATCCGCCGATACAGGAGGCGTACTACCGTAACGGCAGTTCCTGGACCGGGCCGGAGACGCTCTACTCAGTGTCGGGCACGACGCTTGGGCCGGCCAGCCTGTCCGGTTCCTCTTACACCACATCCGGGATCGCCTACGCCGCGTTCCTCTCCACTGCCACGGGCGGGACCCAGTCCCTGATCCTCGCCAAGTTTAATGGTGCGAACGTCTCGACCTACACGGTGGCTACCGGCTCAAGCCTGGGCAACCCGTCAATCACGGTCGAGCCGTACAAGGCGGACTCCGACCGCATCCACGTCACGTGGGAAGACAACGGCACCATCAAGTACGCGATGGACACCGACGGCCGGAGTACGAGCATCGCCAACAACTGGAGCGTGACCTACGCGCTGACCGGCATGGGCATAGTTGCCCACCATCCGAGCATCAACTCCGACGCTGACCAGATAGCCGTAGCCTGGGCACAGGGCGACACTACCGACATCTACTCCCGCAAGCGTTCGACCGACAGCGCCTACAACAACTGGGAAGCCGCGGCCAACCTGAGCAACACGGCGAGCGGCGCCTCAGACTGGCCGACCATCGCCATGGGCGACACGGTCATCGTAGCCTGGGCAGAGACCCGCTCCGGCGGCTCCGACTCCGACATCCTCGCCTGCATCGACTTCGGCGACACCTTGAACATCGCGGACAACGCCACCTTCTCTACCTACCCGTACGTCCTCTTCCAGAACAAGGCCTCGGGCGACACGGCCATACCGTATCTGCATACCATCTGGAGCGAGACGCCGGAGGCCAACTACTACGAAGTCGGCTACAACAAGCTCAACCTGAAGCAGGCCTCGGGCGAAGGCGGGCAGAGCGCAAACTCAGTCCCGATACCGGTGAAGCCGTCGCTGGCCTCCTGCCGCCCCAACCCGCTCAAGAGCCACACCCAGATCAGCTACGCCTTGCCGACAGCGAGCAACGTCAGCCTGCAGGTGTATGACGTGACGGGTCGGACCGTGCGTACGCTGGCCAGCGGGCATCAGCAGGCGGGCAACTACTCGGTAAGCTGGGACGCCAAGGACAGCCGTGGCAGGCAGGTGCCGCGCGGTGTCTACTTCTACCGTCTCGACACGCCGGGATTCCGGGCGGTGAAGAAGGCGGTGGTGGCGCGCTAGCGCGCGAGAATGGAGAGTCGAGAGTAGAGAACAGCCGAATGCGAGCAGGGGCGGGCGTAAGCCCGCCCCTGATTCTCAGGCGAGGTGCGATATCCGTCAGCCTGCCGCTACGGTGCCGGAGCGGGGACGTTGAAGACGTCGGTGCGTATCGCGGCGAGGACCTCGGGCCTGAGACCGCGGTTCTGCCATTTCTCCAGCAGCACCTGGGCCTCTTTCGCCAGCGTCGGGCCGGAGATAGTATGGCGGTGCGAGAGCTTGAAGAGCTGCCGGGCGAAGTCGAGGTAGAAGACTATGTACATGGTGTCGATGCCGCTTGAGTCCAGCACTTGCTTGGTCTCCGTTTCCATGGCACACAAGGCAACCAGCGA
>Ga0194125_10000360_pt1 | contig 75950 bp, 67 predicted proteins | sample TA2KigC250mmetaG_FD_148626 | JGI IMG/M metagenome (GOLD analysis project Ga0194125, IMG submission 148626) | Freshwater microbial communities from Lake Tanganyika, Tanzania - TA2015034 Kigoma Deep Cast 250m | ecosystem: Environmental > Aquatic > Freshwater > Lake | place: Tanzania: Lake...
GCCAGGGGGCGCAACCCCCTGCCCTCTCCCCCACACCCCCTCTCCCAACCCCTGAAGTTGGTGGCCCAGGCTTCCAGCCTGTGCAGGGCCAGGTGGAACAGCCGCCCCCGGCTGTTCAGTTGTCACAAAAACCCGGCAAAGACCCCATCCGCATCGTCCTGGACAGCCGCCTGCGTATTCCTTTAGAAGCCCGGCTGCTCCACCTGGACTCCCCCGCGCCCACCTGGGTCGCCGCCACCGCGGCCGCGCCAGGGGAAAAAATCAAGGCCGTGCAGAGGCTGGGGCATGAGGTGCTGGTGCTGCCCGAGGAGGACGGCCGGGTGGCCCTCAAACCCCTCCTGGAACTTCTGGGCCGCCGCCGGGTCCAAAGCCTGCTGGTGGAAGGCGGCGCCGCCGTGCTGGGCAGCTTCTTCGACCAGCGCCTGGTAAACCGCTTCTTCTTCTTTTTCGCCCCCAAAATCCTGGGCGGCCGGGACGCCTACCCCGCCATCGCCGGCCTGGGCGTAGACCGCCTGGCCGAGGCCCACATCGCCGCCAACCTCACCATCCGCCGCCTGGGGCCGGATGTGCTGATCTCCGGAGATTTGTAACCACCATGCCTCGCGGTCGGGGCGGGTTTCAAACCCGCCCCGACGTTACTAACCCGCGATCAATCCAAGAACATGTAGGGTGGGCACTGCGCACCGGTCACGGCAGGTCTATCTATCCGTTGGTGTTCACCTCCTACCCTGCATCAATCCAGCAACAGTAGCGTCGGCGGGGGCGCCGGGGCCCGGATGACCCGCACCTTATCCAGGAGCGGACCGTAGGGGCCGCTGGTTAAAGACCGAAATTCCAGGGTCGTCGAGGCGGCGGAAGCCAAAAAGGTCCAGGATTTGACGGTCCAGCCCATGTTGGCCTTGGACTTGCCGGTGATGTCGAAGGTGAAGTCCTGAAACTGGCTCCCTGCATACACCCTGAGCGACTTCACCGCAGGACCGCCGTCGGGGTTGCCCGCCAGGGAAAAGGTGACCAGGTACCTCGGCCACCTGGAGGTGTCCATGACTTGCCGGATGCTGCCCGAACCCGGCCCATTCAGGTCCAGGCTGCGGCGCCCCTCGGCAGGCGGCCAAGCCCCTCCCAAATAATCGATGCCTGCGCCCCCCACGGTCCAGTGGGTGATGGCGGTGCTGTCGCCCGGCAAGAAACTGTGGCCCTCGCCCGGATCCACGCCGGCCGATTCAAAACTGGCGTTCCTGATTACATTGAGCGGGTCATAGATTTGGGCATTCTTAAGCACGTCGAGACTATGTCCCCCCGTCAACAGAACCCGGCCGTCGGCCAACAGGGTGGCGCTATGCGAACTGAGTCCGATGGCCAGCGAGTCGGCGGCAGTCCAGGCCCCCGTAGCCGGATCATAGAGCTCGGCGCTGGCCAGATAAACTCCATCATATCCTCCCACCACCAGGACCCGGCCGTCGGCCAGCAAACTTGCCGAGTGGTTGTAACGGCGGGCGTTGGGCTGGGCAGGTGGAGCACTCCAGCTATTCGTACCCGGGTGTTAAATTTCGGCGCTGCTCAGGTATTCGCCTTTCCCCACTCCCCCCACCACCAGGACCCGGCCGTCGCGCAGGAGGGTGGCCGTGTGGCCGGCGCGTTTGTTGAGCATAGTGCCGGCGCCGCTCCAGGCATTGTCCTGCGGATTATAGATTTCCGCGCTGTCCAGCGGACCGCTGGCATTGTCCCCCCCCGCCACCAGGACCCGGCCGTCAGGCAGCCGCGTGGCGGTGCCCTCCGAACGCTTGTGGGTCATGCTCCCGGCGGTGCTCCAGGTCTCCCTGTCCGGGTCAAAAATTTCGGCAGTGTCCAGGAAGCCTTCGGCGCGATTATATCCCCCCGCCACCAGCACCCGGCCGTCGGCCAGCCGCGTGGAGACGTGCGTTACACGCTTATGGATCATGGCCGCGGGAGTGCTCCAGGTCTCGCGGACCGGGTCAAAAATTTCAACAGTGTTCAGATGGACATCGGTGGGATTAAATCCCCCCGCCACCAGCACCCGGCCGTCGGCCAGCAGGGTAGCCGTATGAAGACGGCGGGCCGTGGCCAGGGAGTTGGCGGCGGTCCAGGAGCCCGTGCCCGGGTTAAAGAACTCGGCGCTGGCCAGGATTTTATCAGAACCATGTCCCCCTGCCACCAGGACCCTGCCGTCAGTCAAGAGGGTGGCAGTATGTAGGGAACGGGCGGCGGCCATGGAGCCGGTTTCGCTCCAGGCGCCCTGGGCCGGGGCGGCCCGGGGCCAGGTGAGGGTGAGGATGAAAGCGATGATGTTGAGAGCCAGGACGGTCCGGCCTACAGCGCGGGGGCTGCCCCGGCGGTTCAAACCGCGTTGTCGGCAAGGTTTCATGGTCCTCCTCCTCCATCCCCCGGCAATCCTCCCCCGCCGCCGGCCTGGTGGTGGGCAATCCTCAGGGAACGAGAACTGAGCATCCAAGCTCTCGAAACCAAAGGACTTCTCAGAGAGTGGCAATTATGTCAATTATATAAACACTTCTCCTTATTTTTCATGATACGTCGATAACCGGGAAAATATCAAGATTTTTCTGAAGCGAGGGCGGTCTTGCCTTAACGTCAAGGTTTTCAGGCGATTAGCAGGGTTAGGGCAAATGCTGTTCACTTTAGCCACAATCCTTGTTTCATGTGGAGCAGGCGCCCCCGCCTGCTCTTTTAAAATGAACAGCCGGGGGCGGCTGTTCTACATTCTCTTCTGTTTAAGGGGATTTTCCTGTCGAGTTGGAGAGCCTTAAGTGAACAGCATTGTGCTTGGGCGCCCTTGGCGAAAGGAGCGACGCTGCGCGCCTCGTCGTCGAAGATGGCTGTCAGGTTCCGAAGCAGGAGCTTCGGGTGCAATGGCGTTCCCAAGCGGGAGCTTGGGAACGAGGGTTGATGTGGGGGGACAACTAATCGTACTACATGAATTAATTGGCCAACCATCAGGATAGACAGAGAAATCCCCCCTGACCCCCCTTTAGAAAAGGGGGGAAAATTATAGGGTTTTTGTGCTACTTAACCTTGCTAATACTAATCGGCGGAAGGGCAAGCCAGGTGCGCCAGGGCGTCAGGCCCCTGCCCTCTCCCTGGAGCCTTTGGCAAAATTGCCGATTTTGTCATCCTGAAAGAAGTGAAGGATCCAAAGGCCTTGTAATTACAAGATCATTCGCTGCGCTCAGAATGACCCGCGAAAGCTTCAGGGAGTTTTGCAAGAGGCTCCCTGGCTATACGGGATTCAGCTCAACCTGAGGCGGAATTTTTCAACCAGGCGGTGGGGGTGGTAGGAGAGTTTGGCGGTGCGCAGGGTTCCCCCAGGTCCTGCTCCCGGTTGATGAAGGGCGCGGCGGACCAGGCCTGTTCGCAGAACTGCTGGTTGATGAGGGCGTAGAGGCCCCGGATTTCCGGGTTGGCCTTTTCGATGTGCACCACCGCGGTGTCCCGGTTCAGGAGCTCGCCCAGGGCGAAGGCCTCCACCCGGCCGTCCACCAGGACGACGCCGCCGGTGAGGGCCAGGTCCTCAACATGCCGCAGGGCCAGGCGCACCGCGGCCCATTCGCCCATGAGGCTCAAATCTTCCTCGCAGCGTTTGAGACGGCACCAGGACTCGGTGAGGGCCAGGCAGGCGGGCAGGTGCGCTGCGCCCATCGGGACATAGCTGAACGCATGGGCCTGCCGGAAGCTGTTCAGGTGGTTGCGTTTGGCGTGATATTTGTTGCCGGCCAGATGGATGAGGTCCGCGGTCAGGTAGACATAGTCGAAATGGTCCCGCACCGGCTCCACGGTGAGACCCGCCTGTCCCGACAGTTCGGCGGCCAGGCGGGCGTCGGCCCGTTCCAGGCGCGGTGCGGGCTCGCCCTTTTCTTCCCTTAACCAGGTCAGCAGACGGCGGGCCGCGTCCGCCCGGGGTCCCGGCCCCACGGGCGGGTAGCCCCAGGCGCCGGACGGGCCGGCCCCCGCCACCAGGAGGCAATCCCCGTCCAGGCACCAGACAAAATGATAATGGTCCTTCCAGATGAAGAGGTTGGTGAAGGTGAGTTCGGAGGTATCCGGCTGATAGTCCCACAGTAGAGGCTGGATGACCTGCCGGTCCTCCAGGGCCAGGGGCTTAAAGTCCGGGAACCGGGGCAGGCCGCGGCTCATGCCTTGGGCCTTAAGGGAGCCTTCAGGGCCGCCACAAAATCGCCCACCTCTCTGACGAGCTCCTCCCCCGCCGACCGGGCGATGCGCTGGACAATGGCGCTGCCCACCACCACGCCGTCCACGTAGGGGGCCAGTTGGGCCACCTGCTCGGGCTCGCTGATGCCGAAGCCCACGGCCACGGGGCAGGTGACCAGGGAGCGCAGGTCGCGCAGCTCCTGGAGCAACTCCGGGGGCAGCTCCCGCCGGGCGCCGGTGATGCCCGTCACCGAGACGTAATAGAGGAAGCCCCGGGTAAGGCGCCCCAGCATCTTGAGACGGGCCGGACCGCTGGTGGGCGCGGCCAGAAACACGGGCGCCAGACCCGCGGCCTGGGCTTCCCGGCGCCAGTCCGCGGCCTCTTCGGGGGGCAGGTCCGGGATGATGAAGCCGTCCACCCCTTGCGCCGCCGCGTCCCGGGCCGCGGCGGGCAGCCCGTACTTAAGGATGGGGTTGTAATAGCCCATGAGGATGAGGGGGATGTCGGTTTCGGTGCGAATCTTGCCGGCCAGCTCCAGCACCTCCGGGAAGTGAGTCCCGCCGGCGATGGCCCGGTTGCTGGCCGCCTGGATGGTGGGGCCGTCGGCCAGGGGGTCCGAAAAGGGAATCCCCAGCTCCAGCAGGTCCGCGCCCCGGGCGGCCATGGCCAGGGCCAGCCGCCGGGTGGTCTCGCGGTCGGGGTCGCCGGCCGTGATGAAGGGGATGAGGGCCCGCTCCCCCCGCTGCCGCAACCGGCGAAAGACTGTGTCAATACGCGTCAAGGTGTGCCTCCTTGAGGTTGTGGGAGAGGGGGCCAAGGGTCACAGACCCTTGCCCCCTCCCCCACACCCCCTCCCCCAATCCCTTAAGGGGTTAAGGTTTGGGGAGGCGGGGCGCCTGCCCTGCCTTCCCTGCCCCCTCATAAAGGGGGTTGGGAGGGGGGTGTGGGGGGAGGGCGGGGGAGCCACTGCTCCCCCGGCCCTCTCCTCCACAAATCTATTCCTTCCCTTCCAACACCTCCGCCACCGCCTCCACGTCCTTGTCGCCCCGGCCCGAGAGGTTGACGATGATGACGTCGTCTTGGCCGTATTGGGGGGCCAAGGTTTTCAGGTGGGCGATGGCGTGGGCGCTTTCCAGGGCGGGCAGGATGCCTTCGGTGCGGGCCAGGAGTTTGAAGCCTTCAAGAGCCTCCTCATCCGTTACGGCCACATACTCCGCCCGGCCCGTCTCCTTGAAGTGGGCGTGCTCCGGCCCCACGCCGGGGTAGTCCAGGCCCGGGGCCAGGGAGTGGGCCTCGCAGATGTTGCCCCAGGCGTCCTGCAGGAGATAGCTGTAAGAGCCGTGCAACACGCCTTCGGCACCGGCCACCAGGGTGGCGGAGTGACAGCCGCCCTCCAGGCCGTGGCCCGCGGCCTCCACGCCCACGAAGCGCACCGGGTCGTTGAGAAACGGATAGAACAGGCCCATGGCGTTGCTGCCGCCGCCCACGCAGGCCACCAGGCAGCGGGGCAGCTTGCCGGTGAGGCGCCGCACCTGGGCCCGGGCCTCCCGGCCCAAAACCGCCTGGAAATCCCGCACCAGCATGGGGTAGGGGTGCGGGCCGGCCACCGAGCCGATGATGTAATGGGTGTGGCGCACGTTGGTGACCCAGTCCCGGATGGCCTCGTTCATGGCGTCCTTGAGGGTGCAGCTCCCCGACTCCACCGGCGCCACCCGGGAGCCCAGCAGCTTCATGCGCATGACGTTGAGGCGCTGGCGGCGGATGTCCTCGGTGCCCATGTAGATGTCGCACTCCAGGCCCAGCAGCGCCGCCACCGTGGCGGTGGCCACCCCGTGCTGGCCCGCGCCGGTCTCGGCGATGAGGCGGCGCTTGCCCATGCGCCGGGCCAAGAGCCCCTGCCCTATGGTGTTGTTGATCTTGTGCGCGCCGGTGTGGGCCAGGTCCTCCCGCTTGAGGAAAATGCGGGGGCCGCCCAGTTCATGGGTGAGGCGGTGGGCTAGGTAGAGCGGCGTGGGCCGGCCCACGTAATGCCTGAGATGCCAGGCCAACTCCCGGCGGAACCCCGGGTCGCGACGGATGCGCCGATAAGCCTCCTCCAGCTCCAACAACGCCGGCATCAACGTTTCGGGCACGAACCGCCCGCCGAACTTGCCGAAATGCCCCCGCCTGTCCGGTAGCATGGGACCTCCTGGGGATGAATTTGATGGAGGACCGGGGGAGAACCTGCTCCCCCGCTCTCTTCCCCCTTCCCGGCCCGCTGTACTGGTTGCAGATGGGAGGGGAGGTAAGAATGTAGGGTTTGGGTTCAGGCTTTCCAGCCTGAGCCATTTTAAAACGCGTCCTGGAAGCCTGCGGTGATCCCGCCGGATGACCGGCTCCCGGCTCCAGGCCTATTTCACTTTTTGGGTCACCACATCGCCGAAGAGTTCCTCGGCAAAGACCTGGCTGTCCAGCATACCCCGAAGGCCCCTCAGGTCTTTCTCCGCCAACGAAAGCATTGTGCGGGCGTGGTCAAGCTCGTTCATAGACCACCTTTCCTTCCCGCAAGGCCCGGGCGATGACGTGGTTGATGGTGTCGCGCCACTGGTCCACTTCTTCGGGGGTGACCATCAGGATATCCTGAGACACGGGAAAATGGGCCAACAGCCGCCAGAGCCTGGCCATCTGCTTCCTCCGGGAGGCCTGGGGCGTGAAAGGGTGGTCCTGGACTATGAGGAAATCCAGGTCCGAGGCGGGACCGGCCTCACCTTTGGCGTAAGAGCCGAAGAGGATGACCCGTTGGGGGTCCACCGCCGCCACCATGATGGCGGTCATTTCCTGGACCAGATCCTCAATGGTTGGGTCCATAACGATTCCAGTCGACTCAACCTGTCTAAATATCTTTCAATTCTCTACACGCCTGGAAAAACCTTCTGAGTTTTTCATGGTCCTTTTTCCCCGGCGCGGCCTCCACCCCGCTGGCCACGTCCACGGCTGCGGGCCGGACGGTCTCGATAGCCCGGGCCACGTTGTTAGGAGTGAGGCCGCCGGCCAGGATGATGGGTCCATAGTCTCGCGCCTGGCGGGCCAGGTCCCAGTCAAAGGTTTCGCCGGTGCCGCCCGGGGTGTCGGCTTTGTACGAGTCCAGGAGCACGGCCTGGACCGCGTCCCGGTAATCGGGCAAGGTGAGCAGAGTTTTCGGGCCCCGGATGCGCAGGCCTTTGATGACCCGGCGTTCCAAGGCGCGGCAATAGTCCGGGGATTCGGCGCCGTGGAGTTGCAGCCAGTCCAGGCCGGCAATAGCCGCAACTTCCCGCACCGCGCCCGGGTCCTCGTCCACGAACACTCCCACGGTGAGCACCAGGGGCGGCAGCTGGCGGATGATGTTCCTGGCCTCGGTGGGCTTTATGTACCGGCGGCTTTTGGGATAAAAGATGAACCCCAGGGCATGGGCCCCCAGCTCCGCGGCCAGCAGGGCGTCGTTAAGGTTGGTGATGCCGCAGATTTTGACCCGGACCATGGGGGCACCTGAATGGGGGTTTTAGGTTTTAGGTTTTAGGTCAGAACTGTCCGGCGCGATTTTTCCTCACAAGACATCTCTTATAAGGATATTGCCTTCCAGCCTTGATGTTTCAGCCCTGAGAGAAAAGGAGGCGAATATCAAAAAGGCCTCCGGACATGGAAGAGCCTGCATTTCAGGCTCCCTCCCCCTTGATGGGCATTGGCGCTAACTTAAGAAAAAACCAGTTTACATCATAACATACCGATTTTACTTAAAATCCCCCTAAATCACCCTTTTCCAAAGGGGGACTTCGGGTCACCGACTGCTCATTCCCCCCTTTGGCAAAGGGGGGGTAAGGGGGGATTTATCTTGACTGTTCAACAGGTTACCCTTGGGATGCCCACTGCTTGCTTAAGTTAGCGCCAATGCCCTTGATGGGGGAGGGCTGGGGTGGGGGTGGCGATATTGGTAATGACGAGGACATGCCTCATTCGCCCCCCTCCCCCCAACCCCCTCCCACCGTGGGGAGGGGGCTTAAACACCGCGTTGATGCAAGATCCTTACCGGACAGCACTGGACCCGGACAGGAATTATGGTCCGCAGTGCACCTCCTGCAACTGGTCCGAGGCATGAACTTCGGAACGAGAAAAACGGGGGCCACACCGGTTTTCAGGAGGTTTGCGGAGCAATTATCCCAGAACCCAGAACCCAGAACCCAGAACCCTGGCACCTGACACTATACCAGAGGCGGGCTTTGCGTGGTATACTGTTTATGCCGGCGGGGTGGATTAGACCAGGGAGGACCCCGCCTGATTGTCAGCTCCCGCCGGTTGATGCCCCTTTTTTGCAGATTTTTTTTGACTGAACGGAGAAGAACATATGCAGATCACTTCCGGCGCCTTCGCCGACGGGGGCACCATCCCCCAGGCCCACGCCATGCCCGGAGCCGGAGGCGCCAATGTCTCCGTGCCCCTGAGCTGGACCGCCCCGCCGCCGGGGACCCGGTCCCTGGCCCTGTCCATGGTGGACCCCCACCCGGTGGCCCGGAACTGGGTCCACTGGCTGGTCATCAACCTGCCGCCGGAGGCCGCCGCCCTGGCCGAGGGGGCTTCGGGCAAGCAGATGCCCGCCGGCGCCCGGGAGCTGAAGAATTCCTGGGGCAAACCGGGCTACGGCGGACCCCAACCGCCCCCGGGCACGGGCATCCACCCATATGTCATCACGGTGTACGCCCTGAACGTGGAGCATCTCGACCTGAAGGGGGACGCGGGCCTGGCGGGCTTCGAGCAGGCCCTGCAGAACAAGATCCTGGCGTCGGCCACCATTACGGGGTATTACGGCGCCTAAGGGGCCCCCTGCCCTTTCCGTCGCGGTCCAGAGGCCGGCCCCTCCGGCCACAGGGAGTCATGCATGGCGCTCATACGCTCAGTCCGTCCAGGCAAAGCAGCCCTGTGCCTGGCCCTGCTCCTCGTCTTTCCCGGCCTTTTGTTCGGGCAGGTCACCCCTTCCCCGGGCAAGGCCGTGCTCCTGGAGTTCAGCCGGCCGGGCTGTCCCATCTGCGCCCGTATGGAAAAGGTGCTTCAGGATGTGGCGGCCCGTTATCCGGACCGCCTGGAAGTGCGCCTGGTGGTCCGTGAGCACCATGAGCACCTCTTCAAAGAATATCGTGTGGTCTTCGTTCCCACCCTCATCGTGCTGGACGCCGCCGGCAAAGAGCTGTTCCGCCGGGAGACCCCCATCAGCCGCGTCGAATTGTTGCAAAAGCTCAGGGTTCTAGGCCTGATTCCCCGGGAATAGGCGATGGCTCGCCCAAGGCGGCAGTGCCAGTGCCGGCGCCGCCGCGGACCCTCTTGGGAGAAATAGGAACAGGTTATGCGGGCATTACTGATAAGTCCTGAATATCCACTATCTTTTTGGAGTTTCCGTAAAGCCCTCCGCCTCGGCGGCTATAAAGTGGTCAACCCTCCCCTGGGGCTGCTGACCATCGCCGCCTTGCTGCCGGCAGCCTGGGAACTGCGTCTGGCCGACCTCAGCGCCAGACCGTTGCAGGAAGATGACTGGCAATGGGCCGACCTGGTCATGATTTCGGCCTTTCACATTCAAAAGGCCGGCTTCCTGGACCTGGTCAAGGAGGCCAAGTCCCGGGGGAAAACCGTGGTCGCCGGCGGACCCTTCCCCACCCTGTTTCCGGAGCAAGCCCTGGAGGCGGGGGTGGATTTCGTGGTGCGGGGCGAAGGAGAGAACACCGTCCCCTTGTTCCTGGAGGCTTTGCGGGAAGGAAGGGCGGGGGTGATCGAAATAGAGGAAAGGCCGGACCTGACCGCCTCGCCCATCCCGCGGTTCGATCTGCTGCGCATGGAGGATTACCGCACCATTACGATCCAGACTTGCCGGGGGTGTCCCTTTAACTGTGAGTTCTGTGATGTGGAGCGCCTCTTCGGACGCAAGCCCCGCTATAAAACGCCGCAGCAGGTCGTCGGGGAACTCGACGCCCTCTACCGGCTGGGTCGGCGGGGGTCCATCTTCATCTGCGACGACAACTTCATCGCCAACCGGCAGCGCGCCCGGGCCATCCTCCAGGAACTCACCCCCTGGTTGCGGGACCGGGGCCACCCCTTTAGTTTCTTGACCCAGTCGTCCATAAATCTCGGGCAGGATAAGGAATTGATGGACCTCATGGTGAGGGCCCGGTTTGAAAGGGTCTTCGCGGGGATCGAGTCTCCGGATGAGAAGATATTGGAATCACAACGCAAATATCACAACATCCGACACCCCCTGGTGGAATCCATCCATAATCTCAGACGGAACGGCATCGAGGTGATCGGCAGTTTCATCCTGGGTTTTGACGGGGAAAGGAAGGGCGCGGGGCGGCGGATCTGCGCCTTCACCGAGGAGAACGCCCTGCCCATGGTGATGGTCAACGCCCTCCAGGCCCCGCCGCACACCGCCCTGTGGGATCGGTTGGCCGGGGAAGGGAGGCTGCGGGAAGGGGTGGAGTTTATCGCCGAGGCGTTCATCTCAGCCTTCAACTTTGAGCCGGACCGCCCGGAGGCGGAGATCCTGGAGGAATATGCCCAGGCCTGGGACTATCTCTACCAACCCTCCCGCTATCTGGCCCGGGTTTACCGCTACTATCTGGACATGCCGCCCGTCCTCCCGGAGGTGCGGCAGGCCGCACTGTCTTCTCCGCCTCCGCCGGGCGCTGCCGCGCCGGAAAGCGCCGGGCGGGGGAAACTCGCAGACCTCAAGGCTCTGGGCAAAATCCTCTGGTGGCTGGGGGTCCGGGGGCCGGCCCGGCGTCAGTTCTGGATTCAGCTCCTGGGCCTGTGGCGGCGGAATCCCACCCGACTCCGCATGTATCTCAGGTCCTGCCTCCGGGTGTGGGACCTGTCCGACATGAGACTGCTGGTCCGGGACAAGGTGGCGGCCCTCCTCCAGGATCAGCAGACCCCACAGCAGCGCCCTGCGCCTGCGGCCTCCTGCCGGACCGAAGGGGCCCCCCTTTGAAGGATGTCCCCGGCAGCGTGAGGCGGGAACAGGGAGGCGCGGGGTTTGCGCCCCCGGCCCGCCCGGGTAACCGGGCAAACTCGGAGGAGCAAAGGGAACCATCAGCGTGGAGTCCATGAACCACCCTCCTCCCCGAAGTTACTTTTTATGGTGCGCCGCCTTTTTCTCCACCCTTCTCCTGGGTCTTTACCTTTTCTATATCCTGATCATGTGGGGGCCGGCCCTGATGGGCGGCTCGGCTTATCCCGTTGATCCCCGGGGTGAACCGGTGGGAGTGGACTTCGCCAATTTTTACCTGGCTTCCCGCCTGGCCCTTTCCGGAGAACCGGCGGCCGTCTATGATCGGGCCCGCTTTGATTCGTACCGCACCTCGTTTTTCCCTCTCCAGGACCGCGAGGTTTTTCCCTGGGTTTACCCCCCGTTGTTCCTCCTGCTGATGCTGCCTCTCGCCCTGCTGCCGTATCTGGCGGCACTGGGGGTTTGGCAGGCGGTTTCCCTGGGGCTGTTTCTCGGGACGCTGCGGCGCCTGGCCCCCCACCCTTTCACCCTGCTGCTGGCCTTGGGGTTTCCGGCCACCTTTATCAATTTCTTCACGGCCCAGAACGGTTTTATCACGGTCTTCCTGATGGGAGGAGGGTTGCTCCTGCTGGGAAGTCGCCCCTTCCTGGGCGGGTTGCTCCTGGGGATGCTCGTCTATAAGCCGCATCTGGGAGTCCTGGTGCCCGTCGCTCTTCTGGCGGGGCGTGGGTGGCGGGCCCTACTGGGGGCCGGAGCCTCGGCCGCGGCTCTTGCGCTGGCCAGCCTGGTGGTTCTGGGGGCAGAAACCTGGCAAGCCTACCTGTCCAGTATTCCCTCTTCCGTCAACCTCCTGGACAGCAGTTCCTTGCCCTGGAAGCTCATGCCTTCAGTGTTCGCGGCCGCCCGGGTCGCGGGCGCCGACCCTGCCCTGGCTCGGCTCCTGCACGGCGCGGTCATGGCGGGGGTGGCCGCGGCGGTAGTCTGGACCTGGAGCAGGCGCAGCTCTCCTTACCTCCGCCACAGCGCCTTCGTGCTGGCGAGCCTCCTGTTCACCCCCTACCTGTTCTTCTACGATTATGTGTGCCTGGCGTTACCCCTGGCCTGGCTGGGCTGGGAGGGATGTCAACGCGGATTTGGCCGGGGGGAAAAGGCGCTGCTGGCGATCGCCTGGCTGTCTCCCCTCTCTATGATGCCCTTCCAGGGGGTGAAACTTCCAGGTCTTATCTGTCCCCTGGTCCTGTCGGCGCTGCTGGTGTTGACGCTCCTAAAGTCGCGCCGGGAAGCGCCGGACCCGGGATGATTTGCATGGCCCCCAGCCTTATGCAGCAGCTTTCTGCGGGCAGCTTTCCGCTTCCAGATAAAGAAGAGATGGGGCGGGCGCTGACCGCCTGCGCCGGCACAGGCTGGAAAGCCTGCGCCGGCGTTTGACTGCCGCCACCCTTTGGCAATGGTGCGCGCTGCGCACCCTGCGGAACTTGGGTCCTCCATAGGTCATAGGGCGTGCCGTGCACGCCGAGGTCGGCGGCCGCGGCCCGCCCTATGAGCTGTGCCTGCACACCCGGGGGCGGGTGTCCTACATAAACGTTCAAGACAGTCCCCCAGGGGCCGCCGGCCCACCCGTAACACATGAAAATCCTTGCCGATCATGCCGGCTTTGCGTGAATCTAGTTTCTCGCAAAGGCGCAAAGGGCGCAAAGAGAAGCTGACTGACTTTTCAAGAACAGGGGCTTGGGAACGAGGGTGGGGTGCGCCCCTAAAGTTTTTCAGGTGTTTCAGGCCGCGTTCATGATCCAGGCCACGGTCTTGTCCTCCAGGGCCTTGAGTCCGAAGCTGATGCACGCGGTCTTGCAGCAGCCGCAGCCGATGCAGAGCCCGGTGTCCACGTAAATGGCGCCCTCCCGTTCGGAAATGGCCCGCACGGCGCAGACATGCAGGGCGTAGCAGTCCTTGCAGTTGTGGGGACAGATGACATTGAGCATGCTTTTACTCCCTTGGGCGGAAAAATTCTTGCCAACACTTCTGAGATTCCGACAGAAAAGGCCGACGGGCTTCAGCCCGTTTGCCGGGCCGGGAGAAGCTCACCCCAGAATGCGGTCGATTTCCTCTCTGTCCGCGTCCATGACATAGGTGATGCCGGAGACCTCCGCGGCTTCCCGGGTGAGGGCCACCAGGTCGTTGCGGTCGATATATTTCAGGGCGAACTTGCGGGCCCCGGCCATGAGCTGCTGCAGGCCCTGGCGCAGCCGGTCGACGTAGGAGTAAAAGCCGATGGCGCCGGCGGGCAGTTTGGTGAAGTCTTTGCCGAACCGGGCCTTGAGCTGGGAGCCCACCGCGAAGAGGCGTTCGTAGCCCTGGGCCAGGTCGCCGCCGTCCCGCTCCAGCTTCCGGGCCAGGAGCCGGCCGTGGGTCTTGCCCACCATGGCCGCGGTCATGACCGAGCGCCCCATGCAGACCGCCTTGACGTAAGGGGCGGCCAGGGCGATGGCCTTGAAGATATGGTCTTCCAGGGACAGGCCCCCGGCCATGGCGATGGGCGGCACATAGGCCCCCTGGGCCCTGAGGCGCTTACACATCTGGTAGGTGAGGCACTCCAGGTGAACCGTGGGGATGCCCCATTCGTTCATCATGCGCCAGGGGCTCATGCCGGTGCCGCCGCCGGCCCCGTCGATGGTGAGGAGGTCGATCCCGGCCTGGGAGGAAAATTTCAGGGCCCGGGCCAGGTCCGCGGGCCGGTAAGCCCCGGTCTTGAGGGTGACGTATTTGGCCCCCACCCGGCGCAGGCGCTCCACCTCCCGATAAAAACCATCTTCCTCCACCATGCCCAGGCGGGAGTGGCGCTCGAATTCGCTGATGCCTCCCATCCTGAAGGCGTCCTGGGATTCGGGCAGGCTAGGGTCGGGCAGCACGATGTAATCCCGCTCCTTGAGCTGCAGGGCCCGCTCGATGCTTTTGAGCTTGACCTCGCCGCCGATGTCCTTGGCGCCCTGGCCCCATTTGAGCTCAAAGATCTCGATGCCCAGTTTTTCGATGACGTATTCGGGCACGCCCAGGCGGGTGTCTTCCACATTGGCCTGGATGATGATGCCGCCTCTGCCGTCATACCACCGTTTAAAGCTGTTGACCCGGCGCTCCATTTCCGGGGAGCGCACCACCCGGCCGTTTCTGATTTCGGCCTGGGCGTCCATGCCGCAGATGTTTTCCCCGGCCACCACGATGACGCCGGAGATGGCCGCACCCACCGCCATCTCCTCCCAGTTGATGCGGGCGATGTCCGTGGAACCCACGGCCCCGGTGAAGATGGGGAAGTCCATCTTGACGCCGCCGTCGGCGCCCAGTTCGGTAGAGCAGTCCACCGCGGGGAAGACGGCTTTGTCCGAGTCCGCCTCCACCCCCACGGCGCCCACGCAGGTGCCCTGGATGTTGAAGTGGGAGAAATCCGCCGGATAATTCTTGTCGGCGCCGGCGGTCACCTTGCCGAAAGGCTGGGGATAGATCACCTCCCGGCCTTTCAGGGCGGACCGGCCGATTTCGCAGGGTCCTTCGCACCCGTCCAGGCAGGTGACGCAAATGCCCGAGATGGGGGCGGGCTCCACCCGGGTGGTGGTGAGAGTGGCGGCGCTGCGGTTGGGTTTGCTGAACGACATCCGACCTCCTCCTTGCTGGGACGCGAGCCTGGGGGGCGACAGGGCCGCGACCTCCAGGTGCTGACTCATCCTCACGGTGAGAATGGTAAGTAGAAGTAAATACGCCCGGCGCGGCCTCTTGTCAAGTTTCTTTTCAGGTGCAGCACCGGATTCAGCAAAATTTTCCTGAGCCGGGCGGGTGCGGCGGGCGCCCGAAAGGCATCCCGGACGGCCGTCGGCGCAGGCTGTCGCCCTGACCTGGCGCAATCGGGAAAGGCTCCCTCCTGCCCCCACCGCCGCCGGGGAACAGGCAGAGAGAAAGGCAGAGGTCGCCGGACTAGGGATTTCCGCATTGGCAAATCAGGGAATCCCTGATTGCAGCGACGTTTATTTCGGCGATGCTATTACATAGGTTTTTTAATAATGATTTCCACGGTGCATTTCTTTAACATGAGCAATTAAGCGTTCCCATTCGGTTTTCCCGATGGAGGCGGATATCGTTCCGAGGGCTGAACACGGGAGGCCGGAGGGCAGGGCAACGAATCGGACAAGCGCTTGAACTTTTTATGTTTATGGAAATGGTACGGCCTTTGCAAAATCACCCCGAGGAGGGTGATCATCCCGGCAAAACCTGAGGCGCTGCCGTTTCAACCTCTCCTGAACTTAACAATGAACATTCAAAATATCTCCAAGGAGATTACAAAAATCTTTAATTCGGACCTCCCCTTGACAATGAAGCTTTGCTTTTTATTATAAAAAGAACTACCCGGAAATTGCCGGGCCCGAGTGGGCGTTGAACCAGCATTCCGGGCCGAGGAGGTGAGCAGCGGGCAGCAGGTCGCAAAGCAAGGGCTGAACTTGAGGGATATATCTGAGCAACCCAAATGGACCACATCAATGTGAGGAGGAAAAACACCATGGAACGGATTAAACGGTTTATCCACGCAGACTCCGGCGTCACCGCCATGGAGTACGCCATGATCCTGGGCCTGTTGGCCGCGGCCATTCTGGCTGGCATTGGTCTCTTTTATGGCAACATGGCCACGCTGTTCAACGCCTGGGCCACGTGGTTCACGAGCCCCAGCACCAAGGCGCCGGTGGGAAGCTGACGTCAGCCCCTGAAGCTGCGTCCTGTTAACCGCGAGGACCAACGGCCATGCAACGGGCGATAAAGTTTCTGAGGGACGACGCGGCCGCCACCGCCATGGAATATGGGATGATCCTGGGTCTGGTGGGGGCGGCCATCCTGGTGGCCATTAACCTCTTTTACACCAATCTGGCCACCATCTTTTTCGCTTGGGCCGGTTGGTTCACCAGCCCCTCCACCACCAATCCGGTGGGAGGAAGTTGACCGGGGCGTCCCGGGAATTCCCGGGACACCTCCCTTTATCGAGGTGGTTTTTAGGGCGGCTCGCGGCGGATGCGGCCGCCCTGAAAACTCCCGGGGCTTGGCGGCGGTTCAGCCATGATGGGCCACAAGCCTGCGGGGCCGGCCCGGCCCCTGCAGCAGTGAAGGGGGGCGGGACGCACCCTGAGCGGCTGCATGAATGAGTGGCGAGGCCGGGCATGTTGCGGTAAAATAAAAAGAAACACTGAAGGAGACGGGGGGCGATGGTGAGCGACTGGTGGCAGCAGGTTTACCCCTGGCTGGCGGCCCGGGGTCCCCTCCTCGCTCCCCTGTTATTGACGCTCTGGATGGCCTGGGGCGACATCCGCACCCATCGCATCCCCAACTACCTGACCTTCGGCACGGCCCTCACCGGATTGGGTTACCAACTGTGGGCCGGGGGCTGGGGCGGTTTGTGGGACGGCTTCCTGGGGCTCCTGCTGGGCTTTTTCCTGCTCATCCTGCCCTACGCTTTGGGGGGCATGGGGGCGGGCGACGTCAAGGCCCTGGCGGGCCTGGGCGCCTGGCTGGGAGTGAAGCAGACCTTCATCCTGTTTATCCTGATGGGAGTGGCCGGCGGCGTGCTGGCCATCCTGGTGGTCTGTTGGCGGGGGCAGGTGCGCGAGAAGCTGAAGGCCTGGAAGGTGATGGTGATGAATTTCATGCTCATCCACGCCGGGGGCGGCAAGCGCACGGCGCCTGCCGCGGCGGAGACTCCCCGGCCCCAGGAGAAAGGCTTCGCCTACGGCGTGGCCCTGGCCCTGGGAATGGTAGCCCTGTTTGTGCGAGGTTAAGAAACCATGAGTGTCCGACGGCGTGTGCGCAGGTTTTCCCGGGGCCAGCGGGGAGTGGCGGCGGTGGAGCTGGCCATCATCATCCCCGTGTTCCTGCTGATGCTCTTCGGGGTGCTGGAGTTCGGGCACACCTGGTACATCCAGCACGCCCTGACCAACGCCAGCCGGGAGGGGGCAAGGTACGGCATTGTTTACAAGAATTTTACGACTCCCCCTTACACCCGCATGCCCCCGCAAGCCTTCACCCCCTCCATCCAGGAGGTCGTCGACGGCTATCTCCTGCAATTTTTCGCGGCCAAATTCTGGGAAGTGAAAATATTAAAAGGAGGGTCTGCCACTACGGCAGGTAGCGACCTTGAGGTAGAAGTCTCTGCGGACAAGGCATGGTTCGCGCTGGGGGGGCTGGTGCCCGGCCTGACCACCATCAAACTGAAGGCGACCACCACCATGAAACTGGAGTGAGGACAAAAGTATGAAGCTTCCCGCGGGCGTAAAGTATTTGATTCTGGCAGGGGTGGTGGGCCTGGTGGCCACCGTCCTGATTCACCGCTACATCACCACCAAGACGGTGACCATCGTCAGACCCACGGACCAGGTGGTGGTGGCCACGGTGGAGATTGAGCCCGGCACGGCCCTGAGCGGCCGCATGGTTTCCGTGGCCACCTGGCCCAAGGAGATCATCCCGGCCAACGCCATCCGCAGCCTGGAGCAGCTTGAGGGCCGGGTGGTGCAGACTTACATCAGCAAGGGCGAGCCGGTGCTCACCACCAAGCTGGCCCCGGTGGGCACCGCCGCCGGGCTGGGCGGCTTGCTGAAGCCGGGCCTGCTGGCGCTGACCATTCGCACCGACGAAGTCTCCGGGGTGGCGGGCTTCATCCACCCGGGCGACCTGGTGGACGTGCTGGCGGAACTGCCCTCGCCCTCCGGCGGCGGGGAGCACTTCTCCAAGGTGATCCTGCAGGGTCTCAGGGTCCTGAGCAAAGGGCAGATCACTGACCAGACCGGCGAGAAGAAGCCCCAGGTGGTGACCACGGTGACCCTGGAGGTCACCCCGGAGCAGGCCGAAATCCTCAACCTGGCCAGCTTCCAGGGCAAGATCCGCCTGGCCCTGCGGAACCAGTTGCATAAGGAAACGTACGTCACGGCGGGCGTGGTGACCTCCCAGCTCATCACCAAGTCGCCTCCGCCCGTGGCCGCCGCGGAGGAGACCCCCAAGCCGCAGCCGGAGGTGAAGCGCAAGGCGGAGCGGGAAGTGGAAGTGATCAAAGGGATGAAGCGGAGCTCCTCCAACCTGTAAGCATGAAGCTTCAAGCCATCCGTCAGGCGCTTACCAGGGAGGGATGGGGCGGAGGGCCGGCAGGGAGGCTCGGTGGCGCCGGCCCTGAAGTTGCCGCCCCAGTATGCCGATCAAGGAGAGAGGGCAAGGCGCTGGATGAAACCTGAAATACTCACCATTGCCATCCTGTTCGGGGCAGGCGCGCAGAAGCCCGAGGTGCTGGAATTGGTGCAGGGCCTGCCCCACACCAAGCTCCTTTTCAGCGCCCTGGACGCGGAAAGTTTTCTCGCCCGGATCGGAGACCGCCCCCCGAAGGTGGCCCTGCTGGACCTGGACAACGCCACCACGGTGCCAACCTGGCTGGACAGCCTGGTGAAACGCCTGCCGCGCTGCGCCATCCTGGTCACCTGCCATAACCTGGACCCGCTGTTCATCATCAAGATCATGCAGCGCAAGGTGCGGGACTACCTGACGTCGCCGCTCCAACGGGAGGAGTTGCTGGCGGCCCTGGACCGGGTGCGCACCGACCCCCACCGCGAGAGCGGCGAGGGCGCCTCGCACTGCCAGACCGTGGTGGTGGCGGGGGCCAAAGGGGGCGTGGGCACCACCTGCATCGCCACCAATCTGGCGGTGGCCATGGCGGAGCGCCAGCCGGGACGGGTGGTGCTGGTGGACCTGGCCCGGCCCTTCCCCAATGTCGGGCAATTTCTGGACCTGAAGTCGCCCCACAGCATCATGGACCTGGTGGACAAGGTGGACCGGCTGGACTCCGTGTTTCTGGGCAAGATTCTGCAAAACCACCCCCGCAACCTGACGGTGTTGCTGGGGTACGGGGGGTTGAGCCTCAACGCCCATCCGCTCTTGGAGCCCGACATCCTGGACAAGATTTTTCACAGTCTGAAAGCCTCCTTTGATTGGATCGTGGTGGACCTGGGGCACTGGCTGGACTCCCTCTACCTCAAGGTGGTGGAGGAGGCGGATCAGATTTTGCTGGTCACGGAGTTGTCCGTCCCCGATTTACAGAACCTGAAGAAGATTCACGGCTATTTTCAGCACTGGCAGATTGACCCCGCCAAGATCCGCCTGGTGGTCAACCGCTACAGCAAGAGCTTCACCCTGGGATTGCGCGACCTGGAGGGGGTGTTTCAAAAGCCGGCGGACTTTGCGCTTCCCAGCGATTACGCCAACCTTATCGAAGCCATCAACCAGGGGGCGCCTCTGGCCGAGGTGGCCCCCCGGTCCAAGCTCTGGCGGGAGCTGCAGGGGGTGGCCGAGTCCGTTATCCGGTCCCGCCAGGTCGGTCCGGCAGCGGCGGCCCCGCCTCGGAAAAGCTGGTGGCGCCGTCTCTTTTCTTCCAAGGAGTAATGCATCATGGCTTGGTTGTACGATCCCAGGAAAGGACCGGGGGGGTCCCAGGAAGGCAACGGCCCCGGCGAGGCTTCCGGCGAAGCCAAAAGCGGTCCCCAGGAAAGTCGCAGCACCCGCCTCCACGAAATCAAGACCCGCCTGCACCGCAACCTGGTGGAGCGTCTGGACATCGACCAGTTGCAGCAGATGGATGAGGCGGTGGTGGCCAGTGAGATCCACCGGGCCGTGGCCATTCTGTTGGCGGACGACCCCTTCCCCCTGACTTTGGAGGAGCGGGCCAAGATCGCCCAGGAACTGGAATTCGAGATCCTGGGATTGGGGCCCCTGGAGCCCCTGATGCGGGACCCCACCATCTCCGACATCATGGTCAACCGCCACAATGAGGTCTATATCGAACGCCACGGGCGCATGGAGCTGACGCCCATTAAGTTCCGGGACAACACCCACCTGATGCGCATCATCAACAAGATCGTCAGCAACGTGGGCCGGCGCATCGACGAGTCCTCGCCCATGGTGGACGCCCGGCTGCCCGACGGCTCCCGGGTGAACGCCATCATTCCGCCCCTGGCCCTGGACGGCCCCCTGCTGTCCATCCGGCGGTTCATGGTGATGCGGCCCACCATGGACGAGATTCTCAAGCGCCAGACCCTCACCCCGGAGATGGCCGAAGTGATGGAGGCCATCGTCAAGTCCAAGCTGAATATCCTCATCTCCGGCGGCACGGGCACGGGCAAGACCACGCTGCTCAATATTCTGTCCGTTTACATCGGCGCCGAAGAGCGCATCGTCACGGTGGAGGACGCGGCGGAACTGCAGCTCCAGAAGCGCAACGTCTGCCGCCTGGAGACCCGGCCGCCCAACATCGAAGGCAAAGGCGAGATCAGCCAGCGAGAACTGGTGCGCAACTCCCTGCGCATGCGCCCCGACCGCATCATCGTGGGCGAGGTGCGGGGCGTGGAGGTCATGGACATGTTCCAGGCCATGAACACGGGTCATGAGGGCTCCATGAGCACCATCCACGCCAACAGTCCCCGGGACGCCCTGCTGCGCCTGGAAACCATGGTCAATCTGGCGGGCTACCAGATCCCCCAGAAGGCCCTGCGCAACCTCATCAGTTCGTCCCTGGACGTCATCATCCACCTGGCCCGGCACACCGACGGCGTGCGCCGCATCGTCTCGTTCTCGGAGATCACCGGCATGCAGGAGGACATCATCAGCCTGCAGGACATCTTCGTGTTCGACCGGCGGGGAATAGACGAGGAGGGCCATATCCTGGGGCAGTACATGTCCACCGGGGTGCGGCCCCGCTTCGCGGACCGTTGCCGGGTTTTCGGCCACCCCGTCCCGGACGAATATTTCCTTCCGGCCCGGCTGGCCCGGTCCGGGTGGCTGGGCGGGGCCTCCGTCTGAGCTGCTGAGGAGTCATATCTTGGGACCCTTTGCTACACGCGATCTCTGGTACGCCCTGGGCCTCTCGGGCATCCTGGTGGGGGTCATCCTGCTGGTGATGGCCTTGTATTACCTGTTGGTAGACCCGGTCAAACGGCGCCAGAAGATCATGGAACGGCTGGAGGCGGCCAGCGAAGAACACCTGAAAAAGGTGCAGGTGTTGAAGGCCGGGCTGGAGTCCCAGGGAAACCGGGCCATGGCCTTCATGAAGCGCTTTCTGGGGACCGGACGGCTCAGCCGGGTGCAAAGGATGCTCCTACAGGCGGACATTTTCTGGCTGCCCAGCTCCTTCCTGCTCCTGGTGGGGGGGCTGGGGGCGGCCGGATTTTTCGGCGGCTTTGTGCTCCTGGGCAGCCTCCTGTGGGGCCTCGCGCTCATGGTGGGGCTGGCCTCCCTGCCCTTCCTTTACGTGCGACGGAGGAAGAAGGTCAAGACCCTGCTCTTCGAGGAACAGATGCCCGACGCCATGGAGCTCATGGTGCGATCGCTCCGGGCCGGCCACACCATGCCTGCGGCCATCGAACTGCTGAGCAAGGAGATGAACCACCCCATGGGCTCCGAGATGCGGGTCACATATGAAGAACAGCGCTTCGGCATCAGCATTCCCGAATCGCTGCTGCACCTGCTGGAACGGGTGGAGTCGGACGACCTGCGCTATTTCGTCACCGCGGTGGTCATTCAGCACGAAGCCGGCGGCAATATCGTGGAAATCATCGAAAAGATCGGCATGGTGATCCGCAGCCGCCTCAACTTCAAGGCCAAAATCCGGGCCTTCACCGCCGAAGGTCGGCTCTCCGCCCTGGTGCTCATCATTCTGCCGGTGGCGCTGTTCTTCCTGCTCCTGGTCATTAAGAACGAGTACGAAGGGGTGCTGCTGCGCGATGAGTTGGGCCGCCGCTTCCTTATCGTGGGCGTCTTTATGCTCCTGGCCGGCGCATACGTCATGCGGCGCATCATCCGGTCGGTGGAGCTTTAGGGGATGCAGGAGAACCCGTCATGCTGTGGCTGATTCTCATCACCTCCTTTCTGGCCGTCTTCCTGTTGATCTACGCCCTGGAGTTGGTCTGGGACCGGCGGCGCCGCATCCGGGATCAGTTGACCAACCCCGATCCCTGGCAGAGCTCAGCCCTGCTGAAGCCCGACCCTGAGCGCTCCGCGGTCAAGGAAATGGCCCTGAAGTGGCTCTCGGCCTCGGGCTACTGGACCCTCAAGGACCCCAAGAATCTCTCCCGGATGCGGGAGACCCTGATCCAGGCCGGGTTCCGCCATCCCCAGGCGCCCTTCATTTACATGAGCCTGCGGGCCCTCACCGCCCTGTGGTTGCCGGTGCCCTATCTGCTGCTGCTGGTCATCAAAGGCGGCGTCACGCCCCTGACCCTGCTGCCGGCTGTGGGCCTCTCCCTGGTGGGCTTCCTTTTGCCCACGCTGGTCCTCCGTTTTTACAAAGAGGGCCGGCAAAACCGCCTGGACCGGGCCCTGCCGGACATCCTGGACCTGCTGGTCATCTGCATGGAGGCGGGGCTGTCCCTCAACGCCTCCCTGAACCGGGTGGCCGAGGAGATCAAGCTGGTTTACCGGGATTTCTACGTGGAGTTGCAGATCACCAGCGCCGAACTGCGGGCCGGCCTCCCCTGGGACGAGGCCCTGGACAACCTGGGCCGGCGCACCGGCGTGCAGAGCATCAAGTCGCTGGTGGCCCTGATGATCCAGTCGGAGAAGCTGGGGGCCAGCATCGGCCAGGCCCTGCGCAACCACGGCGAGTTCACCCGCACCCAGCGGGCCCTCCGGGCCGAAGAGCGGGCGGCCAAACTGGCGGTGAAGATCGTCTTCCCCCTGGTCTTCTTCATCCTGCCCGTCATGTTCATCATCACCGTGGGGCCGGCCATCATTCATATTATCAGGACCATGTTCCCGGCTATCCTGGGAAAATAGGATGTTCCCCCCTCGCTCCGCCGTCGCGGCCGAGGGGTCGGTTGCATTACCGCTTTCTGATGATTATTTTAAACTGAAAATCTCCAACCCCTGTGCCCCCGTCACAGGAAACAGGCCCGCATTTCGGGAAGCCATCAAGCAAATGGAGAAGTGAGATGAACACCCGATGCAAAAAATTTCTGACGAACAGGTCCGGGATGACCGGCGTTCTCACCGCTATCTGCCTCTTCGTCTTCGTGGGCCTGCTGGCCCTCGTCATTGACCTGGGGCATCTGCAAGGGGTGAAAAGCGAATTGCAGAACGCCGCCGATTCGGCGGCCCTCGCCGGCGCCCGGCGCCTGCTGGGCAGCGATGAGTACCCCTGGGTTGCTCCCCTGGGCGGCAACTATGGCGTTTACACCGCCGCCACCCCGGACTGCCTTGACGCCGTGAATCAGGCCCGGCAGGCCTCCAGCTCCAACCGCTCCGACGGTCAACCACTCCCCAACACGGTGGAGGTGAGCAATGTGGTGCTGGGCTGGTGGGACTTTGACAACAATCGCTTCGAAGCCAGGCCTTCCTGCACCTGGGCCGACGTGAACGCGGTGCAGGTGACGGTGCGCCGCACCGAAGACAGCGGCAGCCCCGTGTTCCTGACCCTGGCCCGTCTTTTCGGCAGTGAGACCGCGGGGGTGGTGGCCATTGCCACCGCGGCCCTGATGCCCCAGGGGTATGTGACGGAACTGCCGGCCGGGCCCTTCAACAACATCGCCATCCAGAAGCGGGTTCTGGACAGCCTGGCGGCGGGGCAACCAGGCAACCTCAATCCCGCCGACCCGACCAACAGCTTCTGGTGCTCCCAGGACGGGCAGCCCTATGCCTTCACCAACAACCTCAGGAAATGGCTGAAAGACGGCTCTCCCCCCATCGAGGCGACGGGTCGGCTCAACCTGGAGCAGGGGGTCAGGCACGTCAACGACAAGTTGGTGCTGGAGGACATGAAGACATTCTTGAGTCAGCGCTCACGCTCCTGGGAGGTGGACGGCCAGTTGTATAACGGCTGGCTGCTGGTGATCCCGGTGATAAACTATGGCAGTTCCGCCCAGGCGCCGGTCAATCCCACGGGCATGCCCATAAATCCCCTGGCCCTGGTCCGCTGGCTCTTTGAGGTGCGGGAGGCCCATGCCTGCTATGCCTGGCGCGTCCCCATCGTTAAACTGCAGCCCATCATTATCACCCAGGTGGTGCCCACCGGCAAAAACAAGCGCATCGAATTCAAGGTGGCCCCCTGGTCGGTGGTCGTGGTGGGCGGCAGCTCCGGTGGCGGTCCCTCCACGGTGTACGCCACCCGGCCCAAACTGGTGCGGTGAGGCCTGTTCCGGCCACGCGGTCCCCAATCAGGCTCCGGACGCCTCAACGCCGGCAGGGCTGTTGAAAATCGGGCGAAACGCCGGTCGTCATTCTGACCGCAAAGGGGATCCTTGCGGCTATCCCGGCCCTGTGACCGGGGCGGCGCGCAGAATGACAACCTCATGTGTACCGACGGGTTTTGCAACCGCCCGTTGAGGAGAAACCTGAATATGAAGCGTTTTCTCGCTATCATCAAGGACAGACGTGGGATGATCGGCGTGCTCACGGCCGTCAGTCTCTTCATGTTCGTGGGCCTGCTGGCCATCGTCATCGACCTGGGGCATCTGCACGCGGTGCGGAACGAATTGCAAAGGGCCGCGGAGGCCGGGGCCCTGGCCGGCACCCGGGCGCTGTTCCCCCTGGAGGGCTACCCCTCCGTGGTGCCCGCCGTGGACCCGCCCTTCTGTGACCTGGGCACCGCCAAAGCCCGGGAAACGGCAGGGGCCAACCTGTCCGACGGCGCCTCGGTCACCGTGCCGATCAGCGATGTGGTGCGGGGCTGGTGGGACTGGACCGCCAACACCTTCACCCCCAAACCGGCCTCCTGCTCCCTGGCGGAGACCAACGCCATCCAGGTGACGGCCCGGCGCACGGAGGCGAGCGGCGGCCCGGTCTTTCTCACCCTGGCCCGGCTCTTCGGGCTGGAGTCGGCGGGCGTGGTGGCCTCGGCCACCGCGGCGGTGGGCTACGTCAGCGGCCTGCCCCCGGGGCCGTTCAACAATATCGCCATCCAGGCCGGGTGGCTCGGGACCCTCACCGTCGGGGGCACCTTCAGCTTCAGCCCCGACCACTCGGACAACAGCTCCTGGGCCGGCCCCGACAGCCTCCCCAACATCAACGCCGCCCTTTTGAAGAACTGGATCAATAATAACAGCTCCCCCGAGATGCCTCTTACCGGCGGCGTCAACCTGATCAACGGCTGGGCCACCTCGGTGCTCATGGCCCTGCAGTCCCAGTTGGGGCCGAACTCCAAGACCTATCCGGGCTACGGTACAGGCTGGCTGGTGGTCCTCCCAGTAGTGAATGTTATCAAGATGAACCAGTCTGCGCCCATCGTCGCTCTGCAGCCGGTGATCATCACCAATGTGGTGCCCACCGGCGGCAACAAGCGCATCGAATTTATCTTGTACGGGGGCCCGGTGAGCGTCATCGGCGGCACTCCCGGCGGCCCCGTCTCCCTGGTCTGGGCCACCCGCCCCAAGCTGGTGCAATGAACGATTAAACTTCATGGGCAGGGGGTGTCCCCCCTGCCCTGCTCTCTAACCCGGCGCCGTTTTCTCTAACCCGCGTTCCCAGGCTCTGCTTGGGAACGCCCTTGCCCCCGAAGCTCCGGCTTCGGACCACGGTCCACCGGCAAAGATCCGCAGGATGCGTCTTACGCCCCATTGCCGGGGGCCGTCGGCGGGCAGAGCCCGCCCTGCCGCGCCGACCTGCTCCAATGGTCAGAGGCACGGTTCTTGCTGAATCAGTTTGACGGCAGCACGAATAATTCCGGCCCCTGCCCGGCTTTTCAAGCGCCGGCAGGGCCGCCCCTCAGGCCGGTAAAGCCTTGCCCGTTTCTGTTCTGATTTTTGTTGAGACAAAATTAAAACCGGAAACCGACCTTGCCGGATGACACCTGAAGTACAAGTAATTATGTAAATTATCCATGAGGCTCTTGCAAAACTTCCGGTGCAGCGTCATAGTTTCCCAAATATCATGGTGCGCGGTGCGCACCCTACAGATTCTTCCGGTGCAGCGTCATGGTTTCCCAAATATCATGGTGCGCGGTGCGCACCCTACAGCCCCCAAGTAGGGTGCGCACCGCGCACCATGAAAGAGATCGGCATCTTGCCGAGCGTTTTCAAAACCGCCGCCCTTTCCCAGGACAAAGGGAGAATTTTGCAAGAGCCTGATCGGATGAACAATTTTTTCTTGAAAAATAATTTGGTTTCTCTTATCCTAAGAATAAGGGGGGGATTTCTTGGGGATGAAAAATCTCACCGTTCCGTTTTTTCTCTAGCGGTATCCTCCGGAATTCCATCTAATTTGTTAGCTCCGAGGGCGCTTCCTCCGGAAGCCGATCCAGGCGGAGCGGGGCTGGGGTTCAGTTTCGCCGGGGCTGGCCAGCTTGACAGGGTGGGCATGGAATTCGTTTATCCCTGCGCCGGGGCCGGGCTGTCCGTGGTATTGCCGGCCTACAACGAAGAGGAGAACCTGGAGGCGGCGGTGGCCCACTGCCTGGACCGGCTGCCCCGGGTGACGGAGCTGCCCTTCGAGGTGGTGGTGGTGAACGACGGCAGCCGGGACCGCACCGGGGAGTTGCTGGACCGTCTGGCCGCGGCGCACCCCCAGGTGCGGAGGGTGCATCACGCCTGCAACCAGGGCTACGGGCAGGCGGTGCTCACCGGCATCCGGAACACCCGCTATGACCTGATTTTTTTCACCGACGCGGATCTGCAGTTTGATCTGGGAGAAATAGGACTTTTGTTCCCGCATCTGCAGGACCATGACCTGGTGGTAGGGTATCGGCTGAACCGGCAGGACCCGCCCCACCGCCTGTTGTTCGCCTACGGCTGGAACAAGCTGATGCGGCTGCTCTTCGGGCTCAGGATCAGGGATGTGGATTGCGCCTTCAAACTTTTCCGGCGCCGGGTCATGGAGAACCTGACCATCATTTCCCGGGGAGCCATGACCAGCGCCGAAATCATGGTGCGCACCCGTGCGGCGGGCGTGACGTTCGCCCAGGTGGGCGTGCACCATTACCCCCGGCGGCGCGGCACGCCCACGGGCGGGCAGTTGTGGGTGATTGCCCGGGCCTTCCGGGAGTTGGCCCGCTTCTTTTGGATCTGGTATCTGGCCGGACCCCGGATCCCGGTCCGTGAGTCAGGCAGGATCTGACAGGAAGTCAACCATCCCCGTCACCAAGGGACGAGACCATGCACATCAAAAGCGATTGCCGCTTTTTTCTGGGCGACCGGCCCTGCAAGTATCACAAGCTCTTTGAGATGGAGTGTGAAGCCTGCCAGTTCTACCAGTCGGCCCCGGAACGGGTGCTCATCGTTAAGCTGGGCGCGGCCGGCGACGTGGTGCGCACCACTCCCCTGCTCGCCCCTTTGCGGGAGCGGCACCCCCGGGCCCTGATCTATTGGCTCACCGACTACCCGGAACTGGTGCCGCAGAGTGTGGACCGCATCCTGAAATTCAGCTACCGGAACCAGTTGGTGCTGCAGGCCACCCCCTGGCGGGCCATCTATAACCTGGACAAGGACGCGGAGGCCTGCGCCCTGGTGAATCTCTTGTATACCCCGGAGCAGTACGGCTTCAAGCTGGACAACGGGGTGTGCGTCCCCATCAATGAAATGGCCCACGACAAGTGGCTCACCGGCCTGTCCGACCCCTTGAACAAGGCCAACACCCTGAGCTATCTGGAAGAGATCTTTCTGATTTCAGGATTTCAGTACCGGGGCGAGCCCTACCTCTTGGACGAGCCGTCGGCGCCGACTTTCTTGCATTTCTCCCGGGGCGCCGGGGTGGTGGGGCTGAACACCGGCTGCGGGACCCGCTGGCTGACCCGCAAATGGCCCGAGTCGCACTGGCTGCAATTGATCCAATACCTGCAGCACGCCGGTCTGCAGGTCCTCATCCTGGGGGGCCCCGACGAACACTCTTTTAATCTGGAGTTGGCCCGCAAAAGCGGCGCCCTTTACCCGGGCTATTACCCCCTGAAGGAATTCGTGGGTCTGGTGGCCGCCTGCGACCTGGTGGTCACCGGCGTCACCCTGGCCCTCCACCTGGCGTTGGGCCTGCAGAAGCGGGTGGTGTTGATGAACAACATCTTCAATCGCCACGAATTCGAGCTCTTCGGCCTGGGGGAGATTTTGGAGCCCGAACTGTCCTGCCTGGGGTGTTTCAAGAGCACCTGTTCCCTCAACTGCATGGCCCTGATCACGCCGGACCAGGTGTTCGCCTCCGTATTGCACCAGTTGGACAGGGAATCCTCCAGCTCGGAGGTGGGGGGGCATTTTCGGGAATCGGCCCGCTCTCCGCTGTGGGCCAACGGCCGCAACCTCATCCAATAAACGGGGAAACTCAGGCGCGGGGCCGGGAAGGCCTCCCCGGAGAGGCGGCCCACGGCGCAGCGGCGCCGGGTATTATATTGGCAACGCCGATGCAGACGCAGGGGTGGGTCCGGCCCACCCCAAGTTTTTTGGGGGCGCCCGAGAGACCTCCGGAAAGGGGGAAGGTCGCCGCAGGCTTCCGCCGGCGTTCTTTTGCCCGGCCTGAAAAGTTGGCGACGGGGGAGGGGGCCGGGGGACGCAATCGCCCTCGTTCCCAAGCTCCTGCCCCGGCGCCGCAGGGCGGGCTCTGCCCGCCGCCGGCCCCCGGCAATGGTGCGTGAGACGCACCCTACGGAACTGATAATAACATAGGGGCGGTTCGCGAACCGCCCCTACGTGAACTTTTCAAGATAGACAGGTGCAGAACGCTTTTGCCCCATGGCCACCCCCCTGCTCCATTCCTTTTGCGGCTGGTGTCTTTACCGGGGTTTGCGAGGGCCCCTGAAGCTGGGAGGATCTTCCTCCGGCAAGTTGGCCGCCTGCCTGGTCCTGGCCAACCTGCCGGATCTGGACCTTCTGCCGCGGCTAATTTTCGGCGTCCTGAGCCCCCACGGTCTCTACACCCACAATCTGCCGGCGGCGGCCGGGGTGGGCCTGGCGGTGGGGTTCCGGCAAGGCCGACAGTGGGGGCTCATGGCCTTCATCCTCGTCATGAGCCATCTGGTCATCGACTTTTTCACCGGCCTGCGGCTGGGGCTGGCCCCCAGTTGGGGCCTCGCCTGGCTCTATCCCCTGGAGGGGGGCCGCTGGTCGGCGCCGGCGACCCTGTTCCTGGGAACCAGGCACGGCAGTTGGGAGGTCCTGTTCTCCCGGGCCAATCTGTGGGCGCCGCTGTACGAGGGGTGCCTCATGGCGGCGCTGCTGGCTCTGGCCTGGTTCCGGCGACGCCCCCCGGGCCTGCTCCGGTAGGGCCGACGGCCATGCGCGACCGCTGTGGGTGGGTGTGGTCCGGAAAAAGAAATCCTGGGCAAATCCGGGGAAACGCGCCTTGAAGCCCGGCGCGTTCCGGGTATAATAGGGAAACGGCGGCCGGCCGGGGAGCGTCCGGGCCGGTCCTGCCTGCCAGGGAAAACCATGCTGCCCGTCTCCGCCTATACGGCCCCCCGGGGCTTCACCGTCTGGCTCACCGGCCTCTCCGGCGCGGGTAAATCCACGCTGGCCGCCACCCTGCGGGAGCACCTGATCCAGGGGGGCCTCCCCAACCTCACCATTTTCGACGGCGATGAGGCCCGGGCCCTGCTCTGGCGGGACCTGGGCTTTACCCGGGAGGACCGGGAGGCCAATATCCGACGCCTGGGGGACCTGTGCACCCTGCTCACCGGCCAGGGTCTGGTCACCATCGTGGCCGCCATCTCTCCGTACCGCCGCTGCCGCCAGGACCTGCGCCGGCGCCTGCAGGCCTTCGTGGAGGTCTACGTGGCCTGCCCCCTGGAGGTCTGCGAACGGCGGGATGTGAAGGGACTTTACGCCCGGGCCCGGGCCGGTGAGATCAAGCTCTTCACCGGCCTGGACGACCCCTACGAACCGCCGGAGGCCCCTGAAGTCACGGTCTGCACCGACCGGGAGACGGTGGAGGAGGGGGTGGCGAAAATCATCGCCGCCCTGCTGGATCGGGGCTTGCTTCGGATCGCGCCGGCGGCCGACATGGACCAGGGGTCCGGGTCCGCCCTGCCGACGCAGGTGGCGGGACGCCTGGCGGGGCCGTGCGCGTAAAAGCCGCAGAGGGAGCGCGGCAAACTGTTGTCTAGGAAAGGAGACTGCATGGATCCGTCTGAACAGGAACGGCTCTGGGGCCTGACCATCCAGGAAAAGGTGGAGGCGGCCAAAGGCGTCCTTCATGAAGCCCTGGAACGCTTCGGCGTGGACGGCATGGCCGTGGCCATCACCGGCGGCAAGGACAGCACCACCGGCCTCTGGCTGATGCGGCAGGTCTGCCGGGAGCGCGGCTGCCGCCTGCCCGTCTGCATGTTCATCGACGAAGGGGACGTCTTTCCGGAGATTGAGGAATTCGTGGGCCACCTCCGCGCCCTCTGGTCCCTGGATATCGCCTTTCTGCGCAACGACGACGTCATGGCCCAGGTCAGGGGTCTGGAGGAGCCGGTGCCGGTGGCTGCGCTGAACGCCGCCAACCGCCAGGCCCTGGAGGAGATGGGTTTTCTGGAGCCCGAATTTCCCTTCCTGCCCGACTCCACCGTCTGCAATCACCTGATGAAGACCCTGCCCATGCGGGAGTTCATCGTCAACCGGGGCTTGCAGGCCCTGGCCACCGCCATCCGCTGGGACGAAATCGAGGCCCGGGAGGCCGAGGCCTTTTTCAGCGAACGGACCAATCCGCCCCATGTGCGGGTGCATCCCCTGCTGCACTTCCGGGAGCGGGACATCTGGATCGTTATCTTCATGTACGACATTCCTTTCAACCGGCTCTATAAACTGGGCTACCGCTCCCTGGGGGCCCGCTGCGCCACCCGCCGGGCCTCCGACATCCCCGCCTGGATGCAGGACCTGGACAACACCCCGGAGCGGGTGGGCCGGGGCCGGGAGAAGGAGGCGGTGATGGACCAGCTCCGCTCCCTGGGGTACATGTGAGGCGGAGCGAGGAGGATGAACATGCAGACTGAGGCGACCCGGGCCGCCGTCGCCCCCGGGCGCAGGGTGGTGATCATGGGGCTGGACGGCGTGCCCTACAGTCTCCTGCACGAATATATGGAGCAGGGGGAGATGCCCCGGCTCCGGGAGATGACCGCCGCCGGCCGGCTCCGGCCCATGGACAGCACCCTCCCCGAAGTGTCGTCGGTGGCCTGGACCTCGTTCATGACCGGCAAAAACCCGGCGGCCCACGGCATCTTCGGGTTCATGGAGCTGGACCCCCGCACCTACGACTTCCGCTTCCCCAATTTCCAGTCGCTCAAGGCCCCCCCCCTGTGGGAGGAGCTGGGAGTGGCCGCGGTGGTCTGCAACATCCCCCAGACCTACCCCGCCCGGCCGCTGAACGGCGTCATGGTGAGCGGCTTCGTGGCCCTGGACCTGCACAAGGCGGTCTATCCCGAACGGGTCTTCCGGTATCTGCAGGACATCGACTACCAGTTGGACGTGAAGAGCCAATTGGCCGCCACCGACCCGCCGGCCTTCTTCGACAACCTCTTTCAGGTCTTCGACAAGCGGGCCGAGGCCCTGCTGCATCTGTACGACCACGAACCCTGGCAGCTCTTTATCGGCGCGATCACCGAGACCGACCGTCTGCACCATTTTTTCTTCGCCGACGTCCGGGGAGGTCCCCACCACGATATCTTTCTGGAATTTTACCGCAAACTGGACGGCCTGCTCTGGGAGGTGTACACCCGGGCCCAGCGGGACGGGGCCCTGTTCCTCACCTGTTCGGACCACGGCTTTGCGCCCATCAAAACCGAGGTCTACGTCAACGAGTATCTCAAGGAGCAGGGTCTGCTGGCCCTGGACGGCCAGGAAGGTCTCAAGAGCCTGGCCCCCGCCACTCGCGCCTTCTGTCTGGAGCCGGCCCGGGTCTATCTGCACCGGCGGGGGAAATTCGCCCGGGGTGCGGTGGAGCCCGAGGCCCAGGAAGAGGTGCTGCAGCAGGCGGAGGGCCTGTTTCGGGACCTCACCTGGAACGGCCAGCCCGTGGCGGCCCGGATTTTCCGCAAGGCGGAGATCTTCGCCGGCCCGTATCTGGACGCCGCCCCGGACCTCTACGTGCTGGCGCAGCCGGGCTTCGACCTGAAGGCCCCCCTGAACCGGGGCGCCGTCTTCGGACGGTCCCACTTCACCGGGGCCCACACCTACGCCGATGCCCATGTCTTTATCTCCCGGGACCACCTCCTGGACCCCCAGGCTCCCTTTTCCATTGAACAGGTGCCCCATCTGGTGCGGGCCTACCTCCTGGGGGAGGCGGACTGAGGCGAAGGGGCCCCAGCAAACTTTTTTAACAAATTAACCAACAGGCGTCTCACGAGGTAGGCTATGGACGACGGCGGCCGGGACCGGAGTACGGGACTATCCCCCTGGCAATGGGTCGGGCTGGCGGTGCTGGGACTCATCCTGCTGGGGGTGTCGGCCTATACGGTTTTCCACCTGCTGCACTCCGCTCCCCGGGAGGCCCGCCGGGCCGGCCTGCCCCTGCCCGTGAAGCTGGAGCGGGTTCAGGTCCGGGAACTGGTGGAGATGGTGGGCGCCACCACCGTCACCGCCCCCTTTCAGGAAGTGAATCTCAGACCCGAAGTGCCGGGGGTGGTCAAGGAGGTGCTGGTCAAGCTGGGGGACCAGGTCGCCCCCGACACCCTGGTGATTCGCCTGGATGACCGGAAGTATCTGGCCGAGCTGCGCCAGGCCCAGGCCGCGGTGCGGGCCGCGGTGGAGCAGGTGGGCGTGGCCCGGAAAAATTACGACCGCTACCGCACCCTGCACCAAAAGCAGCTCATTCCCCTGGCCGAACTGGAGAGATACCGGCTGGCCCTGGCCCAGGCGCAATCCGTCCAGGCCTCGGCGCAGCGGGACGCGGTGGTGGCCCGGAAAAATCTGGAGGCCACCCGCATCCCCGCCCGGGTCCACGGAGTGGTGTCCCAGACGCCCATCCATCCGGGGGAATTTGTGGACCCCAACACGCGGCTGATGAGCCTGGGGCAGATCACCCCCATCTTCGCCCTGGCCAAAGTGCCGGAAGAGAAGATCAAGGTCGTGTCTCTGCACCAGGAGGCCCAGGTGACCTTTGACGCCTTTCCGGGGCAGCGCTTTGCCGGGCGGGTATTCAAGATCGATCCCAGGACCGATCCGGAGACCCGGGTGTTCGGCGCCTATGTGGAGTTGGCCAACGCCGACCAGGCCTTGAAGCTGGGACTCACCGGCTACACCCGCCTGGAGCACCGGGTGCAGGCCCTGGCGGTGCCCTCCATCGCCGTCATCGAACTGTTCACCAAACCCATGGTGTTCGTGGTGCAGGACCGGACCGCCGTCTCCCGGCCCCTGGTGGTGGGCGGCGCCGCCGGGGGCTACACCTGGATCAAGGAAGGGCTCATGGAGGGCGAAGAGGTGGTGGTGGGCGGCCACCGCTTTCTCAGGGAAGGGGACCGGGTGAAAGTGGGGAGGGAATGACCGTGAGAGCCGCCGTAGTCCTGGCGCTGCTGGCCGGGGTCCTGTCGCTGGGGGGGGGTGCGCCCGACCCTGCGTCCGCCCAGCCGTCCAGGCCCCCTCAGGCCCTTCGGGAACTGACCCGGCAGGAGTGCATCACCCTGGGGCTCAAGCACAGCAGCGGCGTCAAGACGGCCCTGAGCCGGGAGGCCGTGGCCCAGGAGTCCCTCAGGCACGAAAAGAGCAAATATTTCCCCCGTCTGAGCTTCCGGTACTACACCGGCTGGACCGACTCCAGCCTTTTTTCCACCGAAGGGACGCCGGTTATCCTCCAGCCCCGCCGCCGGGGCTTTGAAGAGCAGGTCGCTCCCACCTATTTCAATTATTTTGAGACCCGTCTGGAATTATCCCTGCTGCGGGACGGCTTTTTGGGGTGGGGTTCCCACAAGATCGCCCGGGCCGGCTATTCCCTGGAACAGGCGCAATTCCAGGTGGGGGCCGCCAAACGGGACCTGGCCTTCCAGATCGAAGCCTTCTTTCTGGCCGCGCAAAAAGCCCAACTGGAAAAGGAGCTGTACCAGGAATACGTCGCCCAGAACCGGGGCCTCCTGAATCTGGTCCAGGAGAAGTTCGCCCACCATCTGGCCGCCAAGAAGGACGTGCTCCTGGCCGACGCCACCCTGGGGCAATCCCAGGCCGACCTGGCGGCCGCGGAGCATGAGTATCAGCGGGCCCTCAAACAGCTCTGCCTGGTCATCGGCCTGCCCCTGGACAGCCGGGTGCGGCTGTCCAGGGCGCCCCAGCCGTTGCCGTCGCTCCCCCCCTTCAGCGAGGTGACGGAAAGAATCCCCACCCAAAATCTGGATCTCAAGGCCAGGCAGCAGGACATCAACATCGCCCGGGAAAGTCTGGCCTTGAGCAAAAAAAATCTCTGGCCCACGGTGGACCTCCTCTTCCGCTATTACGGCTCCGACGTCCAACATCAGTCCTTCAAAGACTTTTACGCCGGCTATCTGTTCCTGCGCCTTCCTCTCTTCGAGTATCCTCTCTATGCCGACATCCGGGTCAAAAGGGAAAACGTCTCCCTGGCCGCCAACAGCTACCAGAGCGCCGTGGATACAGCGCTCAGGGCGGCCGTGGACCAATATAAAGAGCTCCAGGACATCGGCCCCCAACTGGCGGCCCTGCAAAAGCGCATCGCCTACCTGGAAGAGAACTGCCGGGACGCCCGGGAGCGGTACCGGCTCGACCTGATCTCCTTCCTGGAACTGCACCAGGCCCTGCTCATGCTGCACCAGGCCAAGAAGGACCAGGGGGTCCTTTATTTCAAGTACCAGGGGGGCTACCGCAAACTGCTGGACCTCATGGGCGCCGAACCTCCTCCGGACCAGCCGGAGCGCCCGGGACCGACGGCGGGGAGATAATAGATCCTGTTCCGCAAGGTTCATGTGGAATGTGCTTCCTGTCTATGAAAAGTCCTTGGTGGCGCCGGCATCTTGCCGGTGCAGCGCACAGGCTGGAAGCCCGTGCCACCAAAGACAAAGACGGCCGAGACGCCCGCCCCACCGGATTTTTCATATGTTACGGGTGGGCCAAAGGCCCATGAGGGACTGCTCTGAAAATGTCTCTCGTAGGGCGCGTCTTACGCGCCAAAGACGGTGCGTGAGGCGCACCCTACATTTTCATGGTTTTGAATGTTCCACCGGTACATGAATGGCTCGTTCCCAAGCTCCTGCTTGGGAACGCACTTGCCCCCGAAGCTCCTGCTTCGGACCAAGGGGGAGACCATACCCTGGATGATGCAGGCAATCCCAACCTTGGCGAAGCTATCCGGGTTCGGTTTTCTGTAGGGTGCGCCCTGCGGCCCGCTTCCTTTGCCCGGCGGCGGGCGGAGACGCCCGCGCTGCCGACCTCTTCATGATGTACGGGTGAACCTGGGGCTCATGGGCAACCCCTCCGGAAAGCTCAGGGCCCGGCCGAAGCACCCGGAACATGGACACAAGCCCCCGGCGCCCATGACCCAGGAATTCCGCAAAGTTCCGCAAAACGTGCTCTTCACCGGTTTCGGCCAGGTGTTGGGCAACGTGGTGGCCCTGGTGGGCACCATCCTGGTGGCCCGCTACCTGGGGGTGGAGGGCTTCGGGCGGTTCAGCTTCTATTTCGGCATCGCCATCGTCTTCTGGTTCATCGGCGAAGCCGGGCTGATGAACATCTTCGTGCGGGAGCTGAGCCGGCTCCTCCAGGACCCGCCACAGTACATTCCCTGCCTGCAGCATTTCTGGGGTCTGCTCTCCCTGATCTCCTTGGCGGCCCTGGTAGCGGCCGGGCTGGCCCTGTGGCTCCTCCCCCTGGAGGGGGACACCCGGACCGTGCTGGGGCTTCTGGCCCTCTCCATCGCCCTGGTTTTCCAGGCCCTCGTCATGGGCTCGGTCATCCGGGCTCACGAGGAGATGGCCTTTTACTCCCTGGGCTTCTTCCTGCAAAACCTGGCGGCCCTGGGGGGCATCGTCTGGGCCACCCGCGCCGACGCCGGCCTGGTGGGCATCTTCGCCGCTTATGCCGCCAGCTTCCTGCTGCTTTGGGGGTATTTTCTGGTGGTGGTGGGGTGGCGCTACGGCCTGCATCGGCCCGCCTTTGATGGAAAGGCCTGGGTTTTTTTCCTCAAGGAGTCCATCCCCCTGGGTTTGGGGAACATCTTCCGGCGCACCGCCAACTATGTGGACATCTTCATTCTCCGGGGTTTGAGCACCCTCACGGAAATCGGCCTGTTCTCCCCTGCCTATCGTTTCGTGGTGGCCCTTTCCTCTCTGGCCATGGTGGTGTGTTCCCCCTTTCTGCCGGTTTTCGCGCGTCTTGCCCAACGGGATGAGGGGCAGATGGCCGTGGGCCTGGAGAAGGGCCTCCTCTTCCTGCTGGTGGCTTCCATTCCCCTCACCATTGCCTTCTGCGTCTATGGAGACCACATCATCACCGGCTTTTTCGGGGCGAATTTTTCTCAGGCCGGCTTCGGCCTCAAACTGCTGGGGTTAAGTCTCCTGGCCACCTTCCCCGCCACTCTGTTCCTGCACCTGTTCACCGCCGTGGGGGCCCAGCACTATTGGACTTACTGCACCGCCCTGTGCCTGGGGCTGCACCTGCTCCTGGGCCTGGTCTTCGCCCCCGCCTGGGGCCATCTGGCGGCGGTGGCGGCCACCCTGGCGGCGGAGGTCGGGCTCTTTGCCCTGGGCTGGCATCTGTTGGGCCGTCTGGGATTCAGGTTTTCTTTGCCCAGACTGGCCTTCAGGCCACTGTTGGCCGGCGCCGTGAGCGGCGGCCTCCTTTTCTGCTGGCCCGGCCAGACCTTGATGGAGATCATCCCCCGTAGCCTGGGAAGCTTCACCCTCTATGTTCTGTTGTTGTGGACCCTGGGGGTCTTTACCTTCACCGGAATCCTGGACCTGTTCAAGGACCGACGGCCGGCGGAGGAAAAAGGCTGAGGGAAGGTGTCTGTGAACCACGATACCAGAGAGATTGTTGTCGGAGAGCCCGGGCGGGCAAGCCCCCTGTGGCCGGCCTGGGTTGCGGCCCTGCTGCTGGCCGGGGCGGCTGTGCTGCCCTGGCTGCGCCTGCCCCTGGAAGGTCCCCTGCACGGCCTGCGGCTGGGGCTGCAAGGGCCCTGGTTCGAGTCGGGTCCGCCCCCTCTCACCCTTTTCTCCTATGGCGGGCTGAGCCTTTTGCTGGCGGCGCTGGCGCTGCTGGCTCTGCTCCTGCCCGGGCGCCGCCGGGCCGCCCCGTGGGTGGGGCTGGGCATCGCCGCCTGGGGGCTGGCGCTCCTCTTCCTGGTGCGCCTGGCGGCCCGCCTGGACGACTGGACCGCCCTGGAGGACCAGCTCCAACAGCTCACGGAAGCGGTGGGCTTTGCCCGGCGATTCTGTGAGGCCCACTTTTCCGGGGCGGGCCTGCCCCCTTACGCTCCTCTCAGGCTGCAGCTCCAGCCCTTTCTGGAACGGGCGGCGGGAAGCTTCATGTTCCTCTCCTGGGGGGCCATCCCCGTGGCGCTGGCCGGGGGATTTTCTCTTTTCCTGGGCTTTTCCCTGACGCCTCTCGCCTCCCGGTGGCGGTGGTGGGTGGTCGTGCTCCTGAGCCTCACCATTATGGCGGGGGCCGCCGGCCTGGGGGCGGTGCTGGGCGACCGGCAGCTGGCGTCGGCCGCAGCCCATCTCTCCCGGGGCCAGGCCGAAGCCGCCCGGAGACTCCTGGAAGAAACGGGCCGGGACCGTCCCCAGCTCTTCGCCTACGCCCCTTTCGTCTATCTTCTGGGGGAGGCGCATCACCGCCTGAACCTGGAGAGCCCCGCCCGCCGCTTCTATCTGGGGGCCAGGCTCTACCCCGAGCGGGGCGGGGCCTCCCCTCCCCTGGACCTGAACCGTCTGCGGGACGAATGGACCCGGGCGGCCCTGGGGGCGGACCCCCGTCAGGCCGGCATGGTGCGGCGCCTCCTGGCCTGGGCCCATATCCAGGAAGGATTCCGGGGCCTGAAACACAGCCCCGCCGCCGCGCTGCCATACCTGGAACAGGCCCTCTCCCTGTCCCCGCAGCAGCAGCAGGTCCGGCTCTACCTGGCCAAAGCCCGCCTGGACCTGCGGGAGCCCACCCGGGCCCTGGCTGATCTGGAGGAATTCGGGAAGAATTGCCGGTTCCGCTTCCTGAACGGTCTGGCCCTGGCCCTGCGCGGCGACGCCCACTTCCAGATGGGGCGCGTTCCAGAAGCCCGGGACTCTTACGAACTCTCCCTCAGGACTTACCACCACGCCAATTACCGGGCCCTGAAAGGGCTGGTGGGACATTGAGCCATGGCCGGCCTGACTCCCAACCGCACCGCCGTCGCCGCCTGCCTGGTCCTCCTGACGGGCCTGGCCTGGGGCGCCGTGCTTTGGCGGACGTATGTCATGCCCCTGGCGCCCGCCCAGAGGCTGGATTTCAGGGAGAGCGAGGTGCTCACGGCCCGGGAATTTTCCCCCAGAATCTTTTTCCGCAAGACCCTGCATCTTCCCGTCCGGGTGCGCTCCGCCTGGGCCGCGGTGGCCGCCGGGGAGAATTTCGTCTTTCTGGTGAACGGCCAAGAGGTGGGGAAGATGGGTTATCCGGTGGCGGCGGTCCAGGAGGTATATGACCTGACGCCCTTCCTCAAACCGGGCAAAAACGTTCTGGCCCTGGAGGTGGCCCGGGCCACCTATCCCGAGCCGGCCTGGGTGCGGTTCACTGGCGGCTACGTCACCTGGGAGGGAGCGGCCCACACCCTCAAGAGCGACCGGACCTGGAGGGCCGCGCCCCGGCTGGAAAACCTCCTGCGCAGCGGCCCCCCGCTGGCCTGGCACGCCCCGGCCTACGACGACCGGCGCTGGCCCCAGGCGGCGCCCTATGCCGGCAAGGACCCGACCCGCCTGCCGACGGCGCCTTCCATCTGGCCCGCCCTGCTCACCCTGCCCCCGCAGGGGCCCTGGCTCTGGGACGCCGACCCGGCGGCAACGGTGGTGAGGCTGGGCCGCACCATCGACTCCCCCTTCCCCGGACCGCGGCGGGTCTGGCTCCGGCTCAGCGCTCTGTGCCCTTACCGGCTGACGGTAAACGGCGAGACCGTGGCCTTGCGGGCCCAGACTTCCCGGTCCCTGGACCTCTATGACCTGAAGCCGGTGTGGCGCCGGGGGGAAAACCGGGTGGTGGTGGAAGTCGTCCGGCCGCCGGTCTGGCGGGGGGGGCTGGTCGAGCTCTTTCTGGAGGACGGCCGCGGCGTAACCTTCCTTGACGGCCGGGAAGGCTGGGCTCTGCTCCACGCCGAAGGAGAGGGGGAGGCTCTCCTCCGGCCGGCGGTGCTGGCCCCCTACCCTTCCTACCCCGGCGCTCCTCTGCCCCAACAAGTCCGGGCCCTGGTCCTGCCCTGGTGGCACGCCTGGTGGGCCGCTCTGAGCCTCATCCTGGCCGCCGGCGGCGCCGCGTTCCTGGCCCTGGGGCACTGGCGCCTCTGGGAGGCCGTCTGGCGGCGGTCCCGGTCGGACCCGGACTTGAGGTCTCGCCTGGCCTTCTGGCACCTCCCGGCCCTGCTCTTTCTGGCCGGCGTCTATCTGCTTTCCTTTGATCTGCGCTTTCACCCCGACCTGGCCTACCAGGGCTGGGTCGGCCTCACGGCCCTCAGCCTGCTGATGGCGGGTCAATTTCTGGGAGGCCTGTTTCATCGTCCGGGAGGAAGAGCCGATGCCGAGGTCTAACTTCCCCTGGTCCGGGCTGGGGCTGGCGGTGGTGCTCCTGGTGGCTTTGTGCCTTCGTCTGCCGGGTCTGAACGCCGAATCCCTCAGTTCCGACGAACTGTTCATCGTGGACCACGCCCTGGGGGTGCTTAAATCCGGCTATCCCCACCGGAGTTTGAGCGGCTTCGAATATCGCCTGTTCACCTATGAGCTGGTGCCATATCCCCTGGCGGTGGTGCTGGGGTTTTTCGGGCTCCAGGAAGGGTCCCTGCGGCTGGTGAGCCTCCTATGGGGATTGGCCGCCACCGCCCTCCTTTACCTGGCGGGTCGGCGGCTCTGGGACGGGCTCACCGGCTTCGTGGCGGCCCTCATCTATGCCTGCTCCCCCTGGGCGGTGTGCTGGTCCCAGAACCTCTTCCACCCCGCCCAGGACCAGTTCATGGCCTTTCTGACCATGTACCTTTTCTACCGGGGCGCCATCCAGTCGCCGGACCTGAACCGCCCCTACCTCGTGGCGGCCGGAGCGGCCTTTCCCCTCACCTATCTGTCCTGGGAGGGCACGGGCTTCCTGCTGCCTGCCTTTCTCCTCAGTCTGTTCGTCTTTCGCCGGCAAAACTGGAACTGGATGAAATCCGGGGTTCTCTGGGGCATCGCCCTCACCGCCCTGGTGGTGGTTTTCCTGGAGATGTGCTGGCGGCTGACCGCCATCCCCTCTTATCTGCTGGTGGGGGAAGAATTGAACTACTCCACCACCCCCATGTCCGCCTTTCTCCTGCCGGACCACGATTTCTGGTTCTTCTGGCGCCAGTTCCTCTGGGGGGAGAACCGGGCCCTGCTGAGCGCCGCGGCCCTGGCGGGGCTGCCTCTGGCCTGGCGGGACCGGGCCCTGGCCTACTTTCTGGTGCTCACCGGCACCGTGCTGTTCCTGCTCACCTTTTTCATGGAGCATCTCATCAGCCACTATTTTTATTTCCTCTTCCCCGGCCTTATCCTGGCGGCCGCCCGGACTCTGCTCACCTATCTCCGGTGGGCCGGCGAACTGGCCGCCCTGCGGGCCCCCTGGCTCAGAGTCGGGCTCGCCGGAGCGGTGCTGGCCCTTTTCCTGGCCGGGGCCAACAGCCTGGGCCTGAACCTGCAGCGTCTCCCCTACCCGTCGGAGGACGAGCCTTTCCACGAGCGCCGCAATTATGCCTGGATCGATTTCCGGGGCGCCGATCGCTTTCTGCTCCAGAATCATCCGCCCGGGGAAATCCTCAGCACCAACGCCCTGCACCTGCACCTCTTCCACCGGGTCGTGAGCCCGCTGGCCACCCAGGAGCGCCCGATGGTCACGGAGTTTATCGACTTCCGCTCCCAGCCCGCGGTCTTCCGGGAAAAGTATACCGGCGCCCGGGTGCTGAAGAGTCGCCGGGAGCTGGAAGAAGCCTTCTGCCGCCATCCACGGCTCTACCTCACCCTGAACGCCTACCGGCGTCTGGCCGACGCGGACCCTCTGTTCTGGTCCTGGCTCCAGAGTCGCTGCACCAACCTCTTTTTCTCCTACGACACCGCCGTCATGCTGTGGCACCGTTAACCCGCAGGCGGACACGGAGGCCCGCGCATCCCAGCTTTTCCCGAGGCGCAAAAAAAATCACCGGCGGGACGCCGGCGCCACCAGGGTCTTTGCTGTTCTTGGCGTCCATCCAAAACCCGGAACCCAATACCAAAAACCTGACACCCGGCACCTCTCCGATTTTTTCCGGGTCGGTTCAGGTCCGGCGCCGGAGGAGTTAACGAAGTCGGCGCCGCTGCGTCTTATCAGGAGAATTATGTGTGAAACCTGTCCCGCCTGCGCTGGCGAAATCCCGGCGTCGGTGGCAGATTGTTGACAACCTGGGTTCGGCAAAACCGGGAGCCCGGCAGGGCCTCCGGGCAAGCTTCAAGGAGGATGTAATGTACTACCCTAAAAGAATCCTGGCCTCGGCTTTGGCCGTCATCATGCTGGCGCTGGTCGCCGCACCGGAGGCCCCGGCCCAGCCCCGCCGCTGCCGGGGCGGCATCTTCAGCCTTTACGGCAACAGCCAGGTGCCGGCCGAAGCCCCGGAGCTGGCCAGCCCCGACGTGGCCGGCATCAGCGTGCGGCTACACTGGAAGGTCATGGAGCCCCGACCCGGAGCTTACGACTGGAGCCTCATCGACCTGGCCCTGGACCTGGCCCGCCGCCATCGCAAAAAGGTGATGATCCGGGTCACCGCCGGCATGTACTCGCCGGACTGGGTCTACCAGCGGGGGGCGCAGATGGTCACCCCCACCGCGGCCCTGAGGGAGAAGGTGATGCGGCGGCGGCCGGCACTGAGGGCGCAACTGGACCAAGTCAAGGCCCCGGTGCCCTGGGATACCGTTTACCTGCAACACTGGCTCGCTTTTGTCCGGGCGATGGGAGCCCGCTATCAGAACCATCCCCTTATCTACAGCGTGCAGATGACGGGCGGCGGCCTCACCGGCGAAATGGTCCTCCGGCCGGAGTTGGAGTGGCACCGCTACGGCTACAGCGACGCCGGGCTGATCGCCGCCTGGAAGCAGATCATCGACACCTACCAGCAGGCCTTTCCCCGCCACCCCACCAACCTGGACATCATGGAGCCCATCCGGGGCATTAGCAAGGTGCTGGACCCCGTCGTGGCCTATTGTCTGGAGCGCTATCCGGGGAAGGTGTATCTGCAGCAGAACGGGCTGTCCGCCTCAGGGCTGGAGCCGCGCCTGCAAAACATCATCCGCCGGGCCGCCGCCCGGACCATCGTCGGCTACCAGATGCTGGGGGGACGGGACTGGCAGGACCACAAGGTGGGGGACCGGGGCCGGGCCTTCGACATCGCCCTGGCCGACGGGGTCAGCTATGTGGAGGTGTACCGCAGCGACCTGATGGACCCCACCCTGCGGGCCGCGGTGCATAGGCTGGCCGTGGGCCTGGGCTGCGCGCCGTGAGCCCGGGAGGCGAGCAGAGGAGCGATTTCAGCCACAGCTCCGGGCTTGGCGTGCAAGTGCGTCACCAAGCGGGAGAGGGGGAACGAGGAAGGGATGAAAACCCAGCCTCAGGGGCGGGCTTCAAACCCGCCCCTGCAGAACGGGGTTTTTCACGGCAATGGAAAAGGGCATCACCCCAAACCCGCCGCGGCCAGGGAGGCGGCAAACCCCCGGGAGATGCGGCAGGTGATCAGGAAGCTGCGGGCGATCTCCCGGATGGCGGCCGAGGCCCGACCCTTTTTCATGTAAATGGGAAAGGGCGTCATCTGGTTCACCGCGGTCTCCACCCCCGGGTCAAAAGCCAGGGCTCCCAACACCTGGGGCTGGACATTGAGAAAATCGCCGCACACCGTCTGGATGATGTCGATGGCTTTCAGGTCCTGGGATTTCTTCACCATGTTGATCAACAGGAAGGCCTGGTAGTCATCCAGGGCCTGTTGGAGCCGGGGCCATTTCTCCGGGAGCGCCTGGGCCACCCGGTTTTCCAGGTCCCGGATGGACTGCATGCCGCTCTCCGCCCCCTTGTCGCCCACCTGATAGATCAGCCAGAGCAGGTCCTCATCTTTGGCGAACACCCGGCAGAGCCGCCGGTACAGAGAGCTCTTGATGAACCCGTAGGCGTTCTGCAGAGAGGTCACCTGATTGGTGAAGACCACGATTTTCCCCGGCGAGGCGTTGAACATGTCCAGGGTGTTGAAGGAGGTGCCGGCCCCCAGGTCCAGGAGGATGAAGTCGGCGTCCAGGTTTTCAATCTGCTGCATGAGGCGCATTTTCTGGGCATAGGTGGGGTTGGCCGAACCCAGGATGTCGTCCGCGCCGCAGATCAGCCCGATGCCCTCCACCTGGGTCTCGACGATGATGTCCTCCAGCCGGGAGACCCGCCGCAGCAGAAAATCCTCCAGGGTCGTGGGGGGAAAGCGCACCCCCATCAAGGTGTGGAGGTTGGCGCCGCCCAGGTCGCCGTCGATGAGGATGACCTTCTTCCCCAATTCGGCCAGGCAGATGCCCAGACCCAGGGTGACGATGCTCTTACCCACGCCGCCCTTGCCGCCGCCGATGCTCCAGAGTTTGATACGGGATTTTGCGGTCACGACGCTCCCTTTCAGAGACTGCGCTGTTATCAGGGCAACTCGAACCTCTTGGGAAACCTCCCGGTGAAAACCCTGATGAGTCCCACAAAGCCGGCGCCCACCATGACCAGGAGCCCCCAGGAACGATAAACGGCCAGGGGGGGCAGCACCTGGCAGGCCAGGCCGCCGGCCGCCATCCCCGCCGCCAGATAGGTCAGACCGCGGCCGGTGAGAAAAGGCAGGACCCGGCTCTCAGCCGCTTTCAGTTCATCCCACCGCTGCCACAGTGCCCGCATGTCTCTGGGGGTATGGGCGATGCGGTCCTCCAGGGCCCGGCGCAGCTCCGGCGACAGCTTGGGAAACTCCATCCCCAGCCACAGCAACCGCTGTCCATTGGTGGACTGCTTGGCCCAACTCACGACGCCGCGGACCTCCAGGTATTCCGGACCCTCCTCCTGGGCTTGGCCGGGCAGCCGCAGGATCGCCTCCTGTCCCTTGAGGTCCCCCACCTGCAGACTGCTGATGGGTTGGGTGGATTGCACGGTGAGAATGTCGGCCGCCAGATTCCGGATGGTCACCGGCGCCACCGGCGGCACGCCCATCGGTGGTTGCTTGATCTCCAGGGTGATATCGGCGAGGTCCAGCCCTTCCCCTCCCGGCCCGCTCGACAAGTTGTGCATCTTCTCCTCCTCTCCACCATGTCCATTGCCGGCGCTGTTTCCGATGCCCGGACGCCGTATCGCAGACGGTGGTCCGGCCCCGGAACACCCACCTCATGCCGGGTTGCAGTCGAAGGGCTATTTTTTGCAGCCGCAGTTCCAGGTAATGGGGTTGTTCCAGGAGCAGGGCGATGATTCCGCGCCTCTCCTGCCTGGCGGTCACGGCTTCTCCCTTCCTCGGTTGCGGCCCGGGCTCAGACCTCCGGCGCCTGCTCCTTTCCCAAAAATTCCCGGGCCAGCTTGCCCGCCTTCTCCAATTTTTCCTTAAAAGAGAGGCCGCTGTTTTCCGGGTTGAGGTCAATGTAATTCTTCAGGCAGAACTGCAACATCTGCACGGCCCGGGAGTCCCGGCCCAAGTCGGGGTTCCTGGCCAGATAGTCTCGGATCACCTGGCCGCTGCTTAACGGGGCCGGGGGTTCGGGTTCTTGGGGCCTGATGGCGTAATTCCCCTCGGGCGTGAGCCAGGGCGGCGGCTTTTCGAAGCCGAGGACCGACTCTTCCCCTGCCTTTTTGCCGTTCGACTGCTGCCGCAGGCGCTGCTCGCAGTCCGCCAGCCGGCTCTCCAGTTCCGCCGCCCGGGAGGAGAGCTTGCCGATCTCAAAGAGCATGGCCTCATAACGGCTGCGTTCCAGGATGACGCGGTCTTCCATCACCTTAAGGACCTCCCCCACGGCCTGTTGCATCATGTCGGCAAAGCCAACCTGGGGGACGGCGCCGGGGAATTCCCGCCGTCCCCTTTCCCGGCCCAGGTGTTGGGCCACGGACATGATGTCCGACAGCCCCAGGTTCATACTCGCCGGTTTCCCCCAGGGGCTCGGGGGCCCGTCGTCCAGGAGCGCGCCGAAACGCTTCCCTTCCGCCGCCTCCCGGGGCTCCGGTCGCCAAGGCGGGCCCCGGTCTGAATGGGAGTCAGAGGCCCCGGCCGCCAAAGTTTGCAGGTATTCCCAGCGCTCCGGGCGCTGTTTGGCGTCGCCGTGGGGCGCATGCCAGAGCAGCCCCCGGAGCACCTGGGGATGGGTGAGACCCGCCCCCCAGGCCGCCCGCAACAGGCGCTGGTAATACTCCGTGGGCGTGGGCGACGGCGCCAGCAGGGCCTGGAGCACGCCCTCATAAGAGGAAACGAAGCGAAAGAGCTCCTCCCAGGACGGCACGTCGGGGGGCGTTCCGTCCTCCCCCGGCCGGGCCGGCAGGTTGCGTCTTTGCAGAAACTCCCAAAGGGTCGAGCCGGGAAACCCGGGCAGCTGCTCCCAGGGAGGGGTGAGCCACTCCCAGCGCTCCTGGGTGTCGGGCTCCTGCGATGGCGGCAGCAGCACCGTCCCCCCTTCCCCGAAAACCGTCAACGGCAGGCCGGTCAGCTCCCGGGTGGCCGATGGTTGGCGCTGGGGCGGCAGCAGAAAGAAATGCCGCTCCCGCCGGGTCGGCCCCCGGGCTACACAGGCGGACCGCCATTCCCCCAGACTGTTCAGGTGGGAGCCGCCCTCCTCTCCCCGCACCTCCAGGACAAAAAGTCGGGAGGCGGCGCCGGTGTGCACCGCCAGACCCACCCGGGCCTCGCCCTGCAGCAGGTCCTGCAGACGCCGCCGCCAGACTTCGGCAGGCTGGCAAAAATCAACCCCCAGGTCGGACTGAGACCCCCCGTTGACCGCAGCCAGGCGCCAGCCCAAAGACAGGTAGCGGGCGGCGTCCTCCACCAGGTCGTCGGCAAGCTCCAGGCTCTGCTTCAGCCCGAAAATGCGGGCGATCTCGTCCTCCCCCACCCGGACGGTGAAGTTGTCGGGGGCGACCTTGGGTTCCGAAGCCATCCGCGCACCTTTCACTGCAAACGCTGCTGCTTCACTGCACCAGCTTGGGAAGGCCGGCTCTGAGGCCCGAAGACGGCCCGCCGGTCTGGGTCCCCGGCCCCACGTAAGCCCCCAGGGCCCAGCCCGAAATCGTCTTGTGCGGCGGCCCCTTGACCTCGGTGACCTGGAAGGCGCAGAAGCCCAAAACCTGCCGCTGCTGGTTGTAGTTGGTGTCGCCGGGAACCACCGGCAGGATGATGAGCCAGTTGCCGTTGTGGACGTTTTCGAACTGCTTCTTCATCTCTTTGACCACCGAGGTGTCCACCCCGTTGGTCATTTCGATGAAGTCGCCCACCTTGACCTCGGGGGAAGGGGTGGAGCCGTCCACCAGTCCCCTGAGATAGCTGGCTGAAGCAGCTTGGTGGAAAAAGGTGTGCCAGCCGCCGGTGTCCGAGGTGTTGGGGTTGAAGGTGACGAACATCTTTTCCCCCGGGTCGGGCACGTACTTGTCGCCCAGGGCGATGGGAAAGCCCGCCCCGAAGGGGAGCTGCCGGGCCCAGCCCATCAGGGCCACGGCCCGGGCGGTGATTTCCTGGGTCTCCTTGCCCAGGAGGCGGGCGAACATCAGGGGCACGGGACCGTTCACGCCCGCAGTCCTGCGGGTGGTCACCCGCACGGCGTTGATGCTGTTGGAGCAGGGGGCCGGGGTGAACCCCCATTTGCCCGTGCTGGGATCGGGCTCCCAAATCCCCACTTCGGCGTCGGCCGTGGGAATGGTGAGCGTCTTGCCCCCTGCCTGGTTCAGTTGCACCGCCTCCCGGGCGACCTGCTGAGCCAGGTCGCAATGGGTGGTGCCGGGAACCGGCGTCTTGCCGTTGTAGATGAAGAGGCCCTGGGCCCCGGCGTTGGCCCCGGCGTCGGCCGCGTTCTGGAGCTCAGCCCTAACCACGTAAACATGTCCCACGTCGATCATCAGGCCGATGGCAATGAGCAGGGTGACCAGACAGAAGGCCAGAAACGGCGCCACCGCACCTTTTTCATCCCGCCCGGCGGCGAGCATAACTCGAGTCTTCACGGCAAACACCTCCCAGGAGAAACATTTATCCGGAATGAAGATATTCAAGAAACATGCCAGCTTGGTAATTTAATAATCTAATAATATTAATATGTTATAAATCTATTCCGGGGTAGTCGGGAAGGATCGGGGAATTTCTTAAAAGACAATAAGACAATTTCTTTTCAGATGAGAATTCCTGGCCGATTCTTTTTTTCCAATAAGCCCTTTCCATTGTCCGATGACCTCAACCTGTTGCCTCCTCGTTGCCAAGCTCCAGGTTGGCCGGAGCCTCATCCCCATGCAGATGAGGGCGGCGGTCATAAAATCATTTTCCGGGGGGTGGCCCCGTTTCGGGCAAGAGCGTTGCCGCGCGCGGGCAAGCAGGGGGGAGTCAGGTGGCGGCGTTCCGGGTCATTCCCGGGAAGGCGCCTCTTTCATCTTTTCCAGGGCCCGGTTCAGATTGCTTTTGGCCTCTTCATAAAAGGTGGGACGGATTTCCAGGGCTTTCTGGAAGCACTTGGCCGCTTCCTCATAGCGGCCTTCCTGGTAATAGTGGACGCCGACATTGTTGTACGCCTGCGCTTCGTCGCCCGCTTTGAGGAAGGCCTGGAAGGCCTCGTCATAGCGCTTCAGGCCCGCCAGAGCCATGCCCAGATAATGCCGGCTTTTGGGGTGCTGGGGGTCGATGGCCAGGCCCTTGTTGAGCCAGGAGACGGCCTTGTGGTAATCCTTGAGTTGAACGTAGGCTTCGCCCAGGGAGGCCATGGCGGCGTAATTTTTAGGGGCCAGGCGCACGCTTCCAGTTCGGCGATGGCCTCCCGGGGTTTCCCCGCCGCCAGGTAGGCGGTGCCGAGAAAATAGCGGGTCTGGGGGCGCCGGCTATCCTGCCCCAGGACCTGACGGAAGGTGTCGATGGCCTGGGGATACTGATTGGTCTGCAGGTGCACCAGCCCCAGGGCTTCGTAGGCCTCCAGCATGTCGGGCCGGGCCTGGATGACCCGTTGCAGTTCCAGGCGCGCCTGTTCGTAATGCCCGCCCAGCAGGTAAATCACCCCCACTTTGTAGCGGATGTCCACCCGCTCGGGCTGGAGTCGCAGCACCTGAAGATAGTTGACCAGGGAACTTTCGTAGTCGCGGCTTTGCAGGAGGAGATCACCCAGGGCTTCCCGCCGCTCCGGAGGCATCTCCTGGACGGGTCCGGTCTGTGGCTTGGGGTCTTGGGGAGTGTAAAGGTCCGACAGTCTGCCCGCCTCTCGGGGACTGAGGCCCCGGACCTTGGGCTCCGGCCTGATCCAGCCGCAGTGGCACAGGGAAAGAGTCAGGAGCGCCAGCCCCGCAATTGCAATCAGGATGCGCCCAGCCCGCCCCATAGCGCTCCCTCCTTTTTAAGCTTTCGGCCACAAAAAAAATGCCGCCGTGCAGTTTCCCCCCTGTCGGGGGCGAGATCCCCTGGGGAAAGACATAAGCCTGAGATCTTGGAGACGCCAGGTAAAAATGCGCGTCGTTCTTCCCGATGCCCAATTATACCAGGGAAATTGAAAAAATCAGGTGGAAAGAGAAAGGGGTGGAGAGTTTGAAGGGAGGGAGGGGAAACGAGGTTCCCCCGGCCCTCCCCTCAGAAAGCGCCGTATCGTGATGTTCCGGTGAGCCTGAGGCTCAGGAACGGCTAGTCCGCCAGGGCGGCCAGGAGATGCCAGCGCGGCTTGAGGTCCTGGCCCAGGATGATCCTGATGTCCGTGTCGTCCGGGAGGTTGTCCCGCGCCCTTAACTCGGCGTGGGGGAAGAAGCGCTGGAGCAGCGCCTGGGCCACCTTGTCGGCGCCGGGACGGTGGGCGATCAACGTCTGTTGATGGCCGAAGTCGATGTGGTTGGCGATGGCCACCACATTGAAGCCCTCTTTGGACAGCAGGGTCCGGCTTTTCCGGGCCACCTCGGGGATGCCGTTGCCGTTGCGCAGTTCAATCCTGGTGGACAGGAGTTCTTCCGCAGTCAGGCGGATGTTCGGGATGAAAGCGGGGCGTTCCGGTTTGGGCGGGAGGGCCGCGGCCGCCACTGCCACCCGGGCCTTGTCAAAGGGCGCCCCAGCCTCAGCCGGAGCCGCAACGGCAGGCGGAGCCGCCGGACGGCGGGCGCCGGCCCACAGGGTCTCGGGTTTGCGGTGGCTGCGCCCCAGAATCACCTGGAGGTCCACCCCTTCCGCCAGGTCGCCGGTCATCTCCACCGCAGCCGGGAGACCGAAGTTGTCGGCCAGCTTCCGGGCGGCGTCCTCGGCGGCCGGCCGGTAGAGAATCACGGTCCGGCGGAGATTGAATTTCCACCAGTTGCCCACCTGCACCACCTGGTAGCCCTGTCCTTCCAGCCATGTTGCCGTCTTCCGGGCCAGGCGCCGGACGCCGTTGCCGTTCAGGATTTCGATGCGGGCTGCCATCCCGGAGGCTGGCGGGGGGGCGACGGTCGGCAGCGCCTTGGCCGCCGCGACCGGAGGCGGAGAGGCGGGCGCCTGAGCCGCCTTCACTGCGGCGGGACGGGAGGGGCCGCGGCTGACCTTCGCCAGGGTTATTGCCGCACCACCCCCCGCAAAGGTTGGCCTGGCCTTGGCCACCGGCCGAACTCCGGCTTCAGGCGGCCGGGCGGGTCCGGTCTGGGCCGTTGCGGTGGGGCGGGGCTTGGCCGGGGCCGGCGCACTCGCCTGGGGGGCCGACGGGGCCGGGCTAAAGACGACTCGTTCCATCTTCTCTACCAGGGCCGCAGAGGGTGGCGCCGGGATGGCGGGAGGCGCGGCCCTCGGGACGGCCGGCGGGGGAGCCGGAGCCTTGGCGACCAGCGCCACCGAAGCCTTGCCCGGTTCCCCGGCAGCAGAAGCCGCCACCCGAGGCTGAGCGGCAGGCGCAGCCGGAACCTTGGCTGGCAGCGGAGCCGCACCCTTGACTGTTTCGCGGGCCACCGGCGCCGCGGGTGCGGCAGGCGAGGCCGCGGGCCGGGCGATTATCGAAGCCGAAGCCTTGCCCAATTCCCAGGCATTAGGAGCCGGGGCCGGAGGCGGGGCCGCGCCCGCCCGAGACGGGGCCCCAAGGGCCGCCTGTTCCAGTAGGGGCGATCCCGACTTCACCGGGGTCTGGGCGGGCCCTGCCGGGGCCGAAGCGACGGGCGGGCTCGCGGCCGGGGGCTTGGCCGCAACCGGGGGCTGTTGGCCGGAGACCCGGCCCGGCCTGCCCTGCTCCTGAGCCAGGGCCGCCAGCACCTGGTTCAGCTTTTCCTGGGCCTTGACGCCCCCTTCCTTTTCCCCCCAGAGAGTGAGCGCCTCTTCCTGCCGGCCCTGCCGGGCCAGAAGCAGTCCCAGGTTGTTGCGGGCCGTCTCATTGCCGGGCTGGCGGGCCACGGTTTCCCGGAAGCACTGCTCCGCTTCCCGGTGCTTGCCCGCCAGATAATAGGAGTAACAGAGATTGTTGCTCAGGGGCTGGTTGTCGGGGTCAATCTGCAATCCGGCCCGGTAGAGCTCCTGGGCCCGGGCGAATTCCCCCAGTTCATCGTAGCAGCGGGCCAGGGCGTCCAGCACCTTGAGGTTGCCGGGGTCCCGCAGGTGCGCCATTTCCAGCTCAATGGCCGCCATCTCCGGACGGCCCATCAGCTGGAAATAATGGGCGTTTTTGAGCAAACGGCCCACGTCGCCGGAAACCGGTCGCACCATGGCGCCGAACTGGTGGCGCAGGCTCTGCTGGCTGTTGCAGCCACTGCCCCAAACAAAGAGCACTCCCGCCAGGATGACCAGACCCAGAAATGGAGAAATCCGGCGCCGGCGGTGCGGGCGCCGGATGGCGGCGCCACCCTTGCTTCTATGACCGTACATGGCTCCCCCCCTACGTCATAGAATGCTCACTTCGTTAACAGCGTTTTATATATCTGAATGGCGGCCGGCCCCAAGATCACGATAAACAGCGATGGAAAGATACAGACCAGGGTGGGAAAAATGATCTTGATGGGCAGCTTGGCGGCCAGTTCCTCAGCCCGTTGGGCCCGCTGCACCCGGACGAAGTCGGCGTGGGTGCGCAAGGCCTGGGAAATGCTGGCGCCCATGCGTTCCGATTGGACCATCAGGGCCACCAGTGATTTGATGCTGTTCACTCCGGTGCGCTCCGCCAGATTATTGAGGGCCCGTTCCCGGGAGACGCCGGTGCGCAACTCAGCGTTGGTGATCTGCAACTCCTCGTGCAGTTCCTGGGACACCGGCTTGATCTCTTCGGACACCTTGTTCATGGTGGCCTGCAGGGACAATCCGGCTTCGATGGAGATGATCATCAGGTCCAAGACATCGGGCAGGGCGCGGTCCATGCGGTCCTGACGCCGGCGGGTGGAAAATTTGAGGAGATATGTGGGCAGATAATAGCCGATGCCGGCCAGCAGCAGGGCGACGCTGAGATTGGCGGAGACCTTGATTCCCTTGAAAAAGCCGTAAAAAAGATAAGGCAGCGGCAAAATAATCGCGGTCAGGGCCCGGAGGCCGAAAAAGACCACCGGGGCGCCGGGATGCCGGAAGCCGCCGTGGATCAGTTGAGTGCGGAGGGGGGCCAGGCTCACCGGGTCCCTGATGGTCCACTTGCCCAGGTAGGAGAGGTATTGGAGCGCCTGATTCTTCAGGGTGCGCGTCGGGTCCTCCCGCTTGAGCACGGAGACCTTGGGGGCCTGGGGTTTTCGGAAGCGGTCCTGAATGGCCTGGCGGTGGCCGAAAAACACCATGACCCCGTAAACGAGAAGACAGATGGCCAGGAACGAGGCCAACAGGACCAGAGATTCAGACCCCACCATTTCTCCTCCTCAGACCTTGATTTTGATCAGACGCTGCATCCACAGGTAGCCGGTAAGGATGCCCAGACCTCCTGCGGCCAGCATCTTGGCGCCGACAGGTTCCTCAAAAAAAGGCTGCACATATTTGGGATTGAGGTAGAGCAGGACGACAAAGAGGCCCACCGGCAAGAGGCTGAGGATGAGGGCCGAGAACCGCCCCTCCGCGGTGATGGCTTTGATCTTGCCCTTGAGCTTGAGCCGCTCCCGGATCAGGTAGCCGATGTTTTCCATGACTTCGGCCAGGTTGCCGCCGGTTTCCGCCTGCAGGGTGACGGCGGTGATGAAATACTGCAGGTCCTGGCTGTCCACCCGCTCTCCCATGCGTTGGAGGGCGTTTTGCAGGCTCAACCCCAGGCGCTGCTCCTCATAGACCACCTTCATTTCCGTGCCCAGGGGGGCGGCGATCTCCCGGCTCCCCAGGTCGATGGCCGAAGGCAGGGTGTGGCCGGCCCGCAGTGACCGGGCCAACAGCTCCATGCCCTCAGGCATCTGCGTTTCGAACTTTTTGGTCTTCTGGTTTCTTTTCAGGTTGAGGTAGAAGACCGGAGCCCATCCCAGGGCCGCGGCCAGGACCAACCCCACCAGCAGCTTGTCCCGCAGCAGCCCCGCCATGAGCCCCACGGAGGCCAGGATGCCGCAGACGCTCAGGAAGGTGGCCGGGGTCCAGAAGATATCCGCTTGCAGCAGCTTCCGCCGCAGGTTTTCGATCTTACCCCACCCCACCAGGCGTTCCACAAAGAGCAGCACCACACTCTTGTCGGCCTGGACCACAGCCTTGAGGATCTGCACCCGCTGCACCCGGGCCCGATGGCCCAGGAGACGCCGGTTCAGGTCCCGCTTCCAGAGGAGGGGCCGCAACACCAGGTGGAAGAGCCCCGAGGCCAAAAGAAAAATGCCCACAAAGACGGCGACCAATGCCAGGGCGTATTCGCTGTTGGTGTTGAGTTTGAGAAAACCCATGCCTGTGCCTCGCTCAATTGTGGGCGAATTTGAAACCATAGGCCCGGCTGGGGCCTTCGAAAACCTCGTCCCGGATGGGCACCCCGAAGAGCTTGCAGCGGTCGGCGAAGCGGGGCCTCACCCCCGTCGCCATGAACCGGCCCAGCACCTTTTCCTGTTGGTCCACTTCGTGGCGCTCGAACACAAAGATGTCCTGGAGGCTGATGACCCCGCTCTCCATCCCGGTTATTTCGGAGAAGGAAACCAAGCGGCGGACGCCGTCGGTGTGACGGGCCAACTGGATAATGACGTCCAGAGAGGAGCTGATCATCTGGCGCATGGCCTTTTCGCTGACGCTGATGCCGGAGAGCTGGATCATGGTCTCCAGGCGCAACAAAGCCTCCCGGGCATTGTTGGCGTGCACGGTGGTCATGGAGCCTTCATGCCCGGTATTCATGGCCTGGAACATGTCGATAACTTCGGCCCCCCGCACCTCGCCCACAATGATACGGTCCGGGCGCATGCGCAGGGTGTTGCGCACCAACTCCCGCTGGGAGACTTCACCTTTGCCTTCGATGTTGGCCGGCCGGGTCTCCAGGCGGCAGACATGCTCCTGCTGGAGCTGCAGCTCGGCGGAGTCCTCAATGGTGACGATGCGCTCATTGTTGGGAATGAAACCGGAGAGGATGTTCAGCAGGGTGGTCTTGCCCGCGCCGGTGCCGCCGGAGATGAGCACGTTGAGCTTGGCCACGGCGATGGCTTGCAGCACTTCGCCGATCTCCGGCGTCAGGGAACCCTTCTGGATGAGGTCCTCCAGACTGGGCCGCTGCACCGAAAAGCGCCGGATGGACAGCATGGGGCCGTCCAGGGCCAGGGGCGGGATGATGGCGTTGACCCGGGAGCCGTCCGGCAGCCGGGCGTCCACCATGGGGTTGGACTCGTCGATGCGGCGCCCCACGTTGGCCACGATCTTGCCGATAATTTTGAGGAGGTGATTGTTGTCCTGAAAGCGGATGTGGATGCGCTCCAGCTTGCCGCCGCGCTCCAAGTAGACCTGGTCCCAGCGGTTGACCAGGATGTCGGAGATGCTGTGGTCCTTGAGAAGCGGCTCCAGGGGGCCCAGGCCCAGGATTTCGAATTCCAGTTCCTGAGCCAGCCGCGCCTTTTCCTGGGTGTTGAGGGGTTCCGTCTCCTCTTCCATGAGCTGGGTCAGGGCCTCCCGGATTTCCCGGGCCACCAGGCTCTCTTCCAGAGACTCCAGCTTTCCCAGGTCCAACTGTTCCAGGAGTTGCTGATGCACCCGGGTCTTGACCGCGTTGAGCCGGGCCTCCCGGCCTGCGTCCACCCGCACCGGGGCTAGGACGGCGTAAGAGGGCTCCGGTTCTTTTTCTTTGGGTTTGGCATCTGGCGCCATCTTCTTGTTGTAGCGGAGGAAGGCCATTTATTTCCCCTTCCCCAGCCCCAGGAATTGACGCCAGGAGCGGCCGGCCGCCTTGCCTTCCTCCACCTCACCCAGGATTTCCCGGCTTAACAGCCGGCTCATCTCCTGGATGCCGGTCCACAGCTTGGAGCGGGGCGCCACCCGTCCCAGGGGCACACCCCGGTTGATGGCTTCAATGAGAGGCTCATAGTCGCTGGGAAGCAGATGAAACACCTTGGCCCTGACCAGCTTTTCCAGGTTGCTCACCCGCACGCTGTTGCCTTTGTAGTGGCGGTTCACCACCAGGTGAATCTTGTTGGCGATCTCCGGCCACTCCCGCAGGGTGGGCCACAGGTTGCCCAGGTTGCGCAGGTCCGGCACGGTGAGCTCGGTAAGCAGCAGCGTGGCGTCGGCCTCCCGCAGGACGTGGAGAAAGAGTTCATCCAGCCAGTGGCTCAGGTCCACCACAATCCAGGGGTAGAGGCCGCGCAGCAAGGAAAAAATCTTGTCCAGCGCGGTCAGGTCCAGGCTGTCCTGAAGGTGAAAGTCGGTGATGCCGTGGAGCACGGCCAGATTGTCGTCCCCCTTCTGCACGATCTTGCGCATGAAGTCCCGGTCCAGTTCGGACAGGTTCTTCACCAGATCGTGGATGGAATAGGGGGACTCCCGGTCCAAAAAGTTGCAGATGTCGGGAAAAGGGCGGCCCAGGTCCATCAGCACCACGGTCTCCCCGTGGAGTTCGGCCAGGGCCGCGCCCAGGTTGAGGGCCAGGCTGGTGACCCCGGCGCCTCCCTTGTGGGCCGTCACCACCACCAATTTGCCCCGGGTGACCAACACCGGCTGCAAACGGCGGCGGGTGGTGCGCACCCGTTCCAGGGCGGCTTCCAGCTCCTCCCGGGCCAGGGGCAGGGGCAGGAATTCCCGCACCCCCGCCTGCATGGCCTTGATGATGAAGTCGGGCTCCCGGGTCCCGGAGCACACCAACACCGCGGTCTGGGGAAGTTTCTGGGTCAGCTCCGTAAGCCAGGGAGGCAGAATCTGCTCCCCATCCAGGTAGACCAGGACGGAATCCGGCGCTGAGACCGGTTCGCCGGCCAGCAATTGCTCGGGATGGGCGGCTTCGGTCACCACCTCCACCTGGGGCAGGTCTTTGAGAAAGGCCGGCAGCAGCGGCTGCTCCTGGCCTGTCCCGTAAAGCACCGAAACCTTAAGCGACTCGGTCGTCATGCGTCCAGATACCCCCTTCCCTCGTCTCTGCCGACCGACCGGTTATTGGTCGGTGGTGAGTTTGAGGGTGGTGCCTCTCCTCTCCTGGGGCGAAAAACTCTTGTCGTAAGCATCCATCGTATTGGTGGCCGCTCTGGGAGGCTGGCCCGTGCTGACCTCCACCTGCAAGGCGGCCCGGGGGTTGACGATCTGGCGGGCCTTGTTGTTAGTCACCGAAAACCCATAGTCATTCTCCAGGGCCGAGGGAGGATTGGCGCAGCCCATTACCAGGCTCAGAATCAATCCCGCCGCCATCAGACCGGAGATGGCCGCCCTGCTCCTGCGCATAATCCGTTTCATGCCGCACCTCCCCTCTCATTCCACCGGCCGGTGTCCGAACGCCGGCGGTAGTTGGACTTCAGGCCGTGGTCTGGCCGATCCGGGCTGCCCTCTCCCCTGGTCCAGCCCCAACAGATAAAACTCCACGTTGTCGGGCTCGACATACTTGTCGGTGGGGAGGCGGACCGCGGAGGCGGCAACGGGTTTCACCAGGTAGGGCGTCACCAGCACCACCAGTTCGGTTTCCGATTTCTGGAATTGGCTGGAACGGAACAACGTCCCCAGCACGGGAAGGTTCCCCAGCACCGGAAATTTGTTGATAACGGTGCGGTGCTGGTCGCTGAGCAGGCCGGCGATGGCGAAAGTCTGGCCGTCCTGCATCTCCACGTGGGTGGACAAGCGGCGCACCGACAGGCCCGGCACCACGAAGCCCTGGGTGACCAGGGTCTGGCCCTGGGTGAAGTCCAGTTGTGACACTTCCGGGGCCACCCGCAGGGCGATCTTGCCGCCGTCCAGGACGGTGGGCGTCACCACCAGGCCTACGCCGAACTTTTTGTATTCAATGGTGACGGTCTGAAACTGCTGCGGCACCGGGATGGGGAACTCGCCGCCGGCCAGGAAAGAGGCCTCCTGGCCGCTGGTGGTCACCAGGTTGGGCTCCGCCAGGATGCGCCCCAGGCCGTTCTGCTTGAGGATGTCGAAAAACATGGTCCACAGCCAGGTCCCCGTCCTGAAGCCGGCCAGGGCGTTGATGTTGGGACCGATGCTCTGGGTCAGGGTGGTGCCGGTGAAGGACCGCACGAATTCGGTGACGCTGGTCAGGCTGGCCAACTGGCTGACGCCGAAGCTCTGACCGGTGCGGTCGATGGCGATGAAGTTGATGCCGATGCGGTTCAACACGCTGCGGTTGATCTCCGCCAGCCGCACCTCCACCATCACCTGCTGCACCCCCCCGATGTTGAGCAGATTGATGACCTTATCCTTTTTATTGCCCACGAAAGGCAGCGCCAGAGCCACCGCGGTCTGCTGGGCGATGGGCCCCGACACCTCGCCGCTCAGCACCACCGAGTCGTCCGCGGCCTGGACCGCGATCTTCTCCTTGGGCAGCACCTGGGCCAGCTTCTCCTTCAGCATGGTGACGTCGGCTTCCACCGTCACCCGGGCCGAGGTGAAGCGGGTCTTGCCCCACAGGCTCAGATTGGTGACGCCCGGGGCGATGCCGTTGATGTAGATTTCCCGTTCTGACGTAAGAATGATGTCGGCCACCTCGGGGTTGGCCACCGAGACCCGGGTCAGGGCGAAGGGGGTGCGCAGCACCTTGGACTGCCCCACCCGGAGGCTGAGGGTTTGTTGGATCTCCTGGTCCCGGATTCGGCCCAGGGGACCGGCCGCCCAGGTCGGCGTCACCAGGGCCGCCAACAGCAGGGCCAGCCCCAGGCCCGCCAGCCGGCGACGCCAGGCCGAGGGTATGGAAGGTAGGTCCCTCCCTTGTACCATTTTTCTCCTTATCACCATCATATCCAATTCCTCCCCAGTTCCCCTTTAACACCCTTCTGGGGAAGATGTCAATGAAATTCTTTTATCTACGATTAAAGAAACTTTCATAATTTTTTCTTGGCACAACAATAGAGCCCTGTACAGACATGGGTGCTTTAGAAAGATGATCGGGGCGCCTCTTGAAAATTCCTTGTCATTGTTAACTCGTGTTCATCCGGAAAGTCGTTTTGTTCCCTCCCCCTTGATGGGGGAGGGTTAGGGTGGGGGTGAAATAAGTTAGCAATACAGACCAGTTGCCCTATTGATCCCCCTCCCCCCAACCCCCTCCCACCAAGGGAGGGGGAGTTTCCGGATGAGGACTAACTCAACGTGGCGATGTGCAAAACCGCCGGTCTGTTCTCCAGTAATTCCTTTGCTAAATCTCCGCTTCCTGGCGCTTGAGGCCCTTGATCAGTTCCACGGCGCGGCGCTCCTTGGCAGTGGCCGCCGGTTTGGCGGGCGCCTCCTCCTTGACCGCGGCGGCCGCGGCCCGACCCCGAAAAAGATGCGAAGTCATAACACCGGCCGTGACATAAAGCTCCGGAGACAACTGGTTGCGCAACGCCAAGCGGATCTTCCCCTGGAAGCTGGCCAGGTTCAGAACCTCGGCCTGCTCGGGGGTGACCTCCAACGTCACCGTGGTCACCACCTGGGGTTTCTTTTCCCCCAACTGGTCGGTGGTCTGTCCCTTGCTCAGCACCCGCAGGCTTTGCAGAATGATCTTGGAGAAATGCTCCCCGCCGCCGCTGGGCGAGGGCAGCTCCGCCAGCACGTCCACCAGGTCGCCCGGATGAAGGAACCCGGCCACTCCGGAGACCTCGTCGATGCGCACCGTCAGGGCCAGCAGGCCTGGCTTGAGGAGGCCCCCCAGACCCGCGGCGGTGCCCTCCGGGGCCAGCTTCGTGCTGAGCAGCGGCTCACCCTTGCTCACGTGGGTCTGCACCACCCGCCCCTCCAACCGGTCCAGGCTGCGGATGGCGTTGGCGGGTATCAGCTCCCGGGGCCAGGTGGCCAGGGAGATCAGGCGGCCGGTGACCGCCGTGCCCGGTTCCATCTCCGCGGTGGCCACCACTACCTGATCCGAGGGCTTGACCACGGAAACGGTCTTGGTGGTGATGTAACGGTGGATCAGGGCGGTGGCCACCAGGCCCACCACCCCCGCCAACACCAGATAGGACGCGCCTTTGGGCAGTTTCATGGCTCACTCGCTCTTCATGGTGGTGCTTGACGAAAATGTCATGTTCTTCAAGGTGGGGATGAAATTCCCCAGAAGGTCCCAGGGATTGGTGCAATCGACCTTCACCGTGAGATCGTCCCCCGGATTGGCCCGGGTGTAGCCCAGCCCCGAGGGCGTGGGCACCGTCCAGGAGCCGCCGGGCAACAGACCGGTGATATAATTGTTCACCACGTCCTGGATGCGGTTGGGGGCAGTCAGATTGGACGGCGGAATCCGGTTGCCGCTGGTGTCGTAGCGGTAGATGACGCCGTAGCGGGCCCCTTCCCGGGTGGCGTTGGTGATGACGTATTTGGCGTACCAGGCCAGGCCGAACTGCAAAATCCCCAAAATAATGAGCATCAGGACGGTGAGGAGGATGGCGAATTCCACCATCGCCACCCCCTCGGACCGCTTAAGGAACCGGCAGCATGATCGCCTTGCCATGGGTTACATCTCCTTCAGAAAGACGCTGACCACCCCCAGCATGAGAACCACCCCGTAAGGGATGGCCATCATGGTGATGCGGGCCTGATTGGGACTCACCGCGGCCTCCAGGGGACGGCGGCACACCCGGTTGAAGAGAGCGGCGCCGCAGCAGCGCATCCGCCAGACCAGCTCTCCCCGGGACCAGATCGCATAAAGGGCCAACAGGCCGGCCATGCACCCCATATAGGAGAAGAGCAGAAAGACGCGCCCCGGACCCAGCCAGGCGCCCAGAGAGGCCAAAGCCTTCAGATAGCCCTCGTCGATGCCGCCCAACCGGTAAGGAATGAGCAGCATCCCCACGGCCACCGTCAACCCCAGGATGCCGTCCACCAGGCCGGGCCAGCCCAGAAACCAGCACTGGTGGGCCAGGCCGGCCAGGGTGGCGCCCAGGATCAGGATAAGGGGAACGGCCCGACGCCGTTCATCACCCCAGGCGATCCACAGCACCAACAACAGAGGCCACAGCAGGTGTCCCTGCACACTGACCCAGGAAAAAGCAGCTTGTACGCCGGACATGAGACCTTCCTTTCGCGCCTGAGAGGGGCGCCTCTCCGGAAACGCCGCCTCCGCTGCATGTCGCCGAGAATGAACGCAGCACGGAGCGTCCGTTACACCAGACGCCCGAGAGCCGCCACCGCCATCACACTGAACACCAGAGACAACACGCCGGTGGTGACGGCCCAGATCATGCCTTTCACTTCTTCACAGGCATTCATGTCGCTCCCTCCAGAAACATGAGTCGCATGGAAAAGTAACAAGCTATTTTCCGTCATTTGGCAAGGTTGCCTGCCACTTCATTATACTTTGACATCAGACTCGACCCTAAGGCGCCAACCGCCAAAATGCAAGCAAGGGCGATGAAGGTTACCAGTAAGCCGTATTCCACCATGCTGGCTCCTTCACAGTCTTCCCAAAATTCTTGCATCCGCTTCATGCCTTGGCCCTCCACCACTCTATTTCGTCATTTGGAAATGCCGGGTCCGGCGGGGGGGCCGCTGGACCCGGATATCTTTGGTTAAGATTTCTTGTTATTATTTAGCCTTACCCAGCTCGGCAGAGGTGTTTGTGAACGTGGTACTCAAGTTGGTGCCGACCGCGGTAACGGCAACGATACAGACCACAGCGATGAGGGCCACCAGCAGACCGTATTCCACCATGCTGGCGCCGGATTCATCCTTCAAAAACCTTTTCAGCATTTTAATTCCCTCCTTTGATGTTTTGGCTCACCTGCACGGTGGCCGATGGTCCGAAACTTCCTGTTCCTGGCCGATTTGTTGGTCCCCTGCTTCCCCTGGCGGTCCTCCCTGTAAAAAAATTTTAGTAAGCTTTTGTCGCTCAGGAGTAATCAAGAAATATGCCAACTCCGGCAAGTTCCTCCAAAAATTGCCAATCAGGTCATAATCATATTAAAAATCAATAAGTTATGCAGATAGACGGCTGGCCCCCGGAGGCGCTTTCGAGACTCGCAAGCCGGAGCCCCGAATTTACTCACGATTTCCGCCGTCAGAGGGAAAAAAGAGCGGGAAATTTCCCCGGAGACGACCGCGGCGGCTGAGGCAGGCGGTCCTCGCAAGGGGGTTTTTTTTGAGCTGAGCCGCGCTAACTCAGGATTTCAGGTAGGAAATTATCAGGGAATTAAACGATATTGTTTATAAAGATATGAGTATGAACAATATTATTTACAAATATTTCATACAATTTTGCAGATATCTCGTAAAAAGAGAGTTGTTCTCAAGGAAAAAGAATGCGCTATCGCTTATTGAGAAAAAAGTCTGCCCAAACGGGTGATTTTATGCTTTTTCAAGAGGGCGTAAAGTCGGGGTTGAGACAAGGCGGAGACCCGGCAGGCATCCTTGATGTTGAAGTCCACCAGGGTCATGAGTTCCTGAAGGTATTGGCGCTCGGCCTGGGTGACGGCCTGCTCCCGGAAATCCCGCAGTTTGGGCAGGACCGGGGTCAGGGTCGGGGCCGCAGTGGGGTGGCGCTCACCCAGGTACTTTACCGGCTCTTCCCGCAGGACCGCGGTGCGGGCCAATTTGATGCGGATGTGGCTGGGCAGGTGCGTGGGAAAGAGGGTGGGTTCGTGGCGGGCCGCGGCCAGGGCCCGGTCCAGGGTGTTGATGAGCTCCCGGACGTTGCCGGGCCAGTCGTAAACCAGCAGACAGTCGAAGAATTCGGGCGCGAAGCTCTTGGGGGTGATGCCGTAAGAGTCGCACAGGCGGCCCAGGTGGTGCAGGGCCAGGTCTTTGATATCCTCGGGACGGGAGCGCAACGGCGGCAGGTTGATGGTGATGGCGCGCAGCCGGAACAGCAGGTCGGTGCGGAAGGAGCCCTGCCCCACGGCCTGCTCCAGGTCCCGGTTGGTGGCGGCCACCAGCCGGAAGTTGCTCTCCACTTCATGGCGGTTGCCCAGGGGCCGGAAGCGCCGTTCCTGGAGCACCCGGAGAAAGGCCTTCTGCATGATGAGGGGCAGCTCCCCCACTTCGTCCAGGAACAGGGCGCCGCCGTCGGCCTGTTTGATGAGGCCCACCTGGGGCCGGTCGGCGCCGGTGAAGGCCCCCCGTTCGTAACCGAACAGGGCGCTTTCCACCAGGGACTCGGGCAGCGCGGCGCAGTCCACCACCACGAAGGGTTTGGCGGCCCGGGCGCTGTTGGCGTGGATGGCCCGGGCAAACAGTTCCTTGCCGGTGCCCGTTTCGCCGACGATGAGCACGTTGGCGTCGCTTTCCGCGGCCTGGGCCACCAGGTCGTAGCACACCCGCATCTGGGCGCTCTGGCCCACGATGCCTTCCAACTTGAGCGCCTGTTGGGGTTTGCGGTCTTTCTTTTCTTCCCGGTACTGCATGGCCCGGCTCAGGGCCAGGGCCATCTGCTTGATGGAGGATTGCTTTTCGATATAGTCCCAGGCGCCGTTGACGATGGCCAACTCCGCGCCGTCGGGGTCGCCGGCGCCGGTGATGATGATGACCTCCGGCTGGCCGGCGGCCTCCCGGATCCGGGGCAGGGCTTCCAGACCGCTGCCGTCGGGCATGCGCACGTCCAGGAAGACCACGTCACAGGGGCTGGCGGCGGCGGCCTCCAATCCCTGGGCCAGGGTCAGGGCGAAGCGCACCTCGTGGCCCAGATCCTTGACCATATCGGACAACATTTCACAGAACATTTCGTCGTCGTCAATGATCAACACGGTGCCCATGAGCTTGTCTCTTCCTTGATCTTGATGGTGAACCGGGGTTCTCCCGGCCGGATGTCACTCCCTGTGAGACCGGTCGCCACCGCCCTTCAGGCCGCCGGCGGGGGGCTGTCGGAAGATTCCAGGCCTCCCCGGGCGTCCAGGGCGCGGCGGATGGCGGCGGTGAGTTCATTGATGGACAGGGGCTTCATGACGAACTCTTTGATGCCCAGGGCCTTGGCCTTTTCGGGACTCACCGCCTCGCTGAAGCCGGTGCAGAGGATAATGGGCAGGTCCGGCCGCAGTTTCAGGACCTCTCGGGCCAGCTCGAACCCGGTCAGCCGGGCCATGGTCTGGTCGGTAATGATCAGGTCGTAGCGGTAGGGATCCGCGCGGAAAGCCTCCAGCGCCTCCATGCTGTTGGTGGTGGCCAGCACCTCGAACCCCAAACTCTCCAGGATTTCCCGCCACATCTCCACCAGCCACTCTTCGTCGTCCACGAAGAGGATGCGTCCGCGGCCCTCATCCACGGCCAGGCGCTCCACCAGCTTGGGGGTGACCCGGGTTTCCACCCGGGGCAGCAGCACGGTGAAGGTGGAGCCCCGGCCCGGCGTGCTTTGCACGGTGATGGCGCCGCCGTGGGCCTTGACGATGCCGTGCACCACGGACAGACCCATGCCCGAGCCTTCGCCGGGCCGCTTGGTGGTGAAGAAGGGGTCGAAGATGCGCTCCAGGACCTCCGGCTCCATGCCGTGTCCCGTGTCCCGCACCTTCAGTTGAATGTACGGGCCGGGGCCGATATCATGGTAATGGGCCGCTCTCTTCTCATCCAGGTCCACGGCGGTGAGCTTGACCTCCAGGACGCCGCCCTCATCCCGCATGGCATGCGCGGCGTTGGCGCAGAGGTTGAGCAGCACCTGATGGATCTGGGTGAAGTCGCCCAGGATGGTGTCGTGATTGGTGTCCAGACTCTGGCGCAATTCGATGGTGGCCGGCAGGGTGGCCCGGAGCATCTTCAGGGTTTCCTTGACGATGGAGCTCACCAGGATGGGCTTGCGGGCCTGTTTGCTGGGCCGGGAGAAGGCCAGGATCTGGCTCACCAGATCCTTGCCCCGTTGGCCTGCTTTGAGGATTTGCTGCAGGCGGTGTTTGAGAGGCTCTTCTTCCTTGGTATTGAAGAGGGCCATCTCGGCGTAGCCCAGCATCACCCCCAGGATATTGTTGAAGTCATGGGCGATGCCGCCGGCCAGGGTGCCGATGGCCTCCATCTTCTGGGCCTGGCGCAACTGCGCCTCCAGGCGGGAGCGGATCTCTTCGGCTTCCTTGCGTTCGGTGATGTCAAAGAGCACGCTGTTGATGTGGTCGATCTGTCCTTCCTGGTTCAGAATGATCTGGCCGCTTTCCTGGAGCCAGATCACCCGGCCGTCTTGGGTGCGCACCCGGTATTCCCGTACATAGGTATGGTCCGTGTCCAGGGCCTGTTTGAAAAGGTCCTGGGCCAGAGGCAGGTCCTCCGGGAGTATTAAATCGGACCACCTGAGGCGGCGGCTGTTGAATTCCTCCTTGGGGTAGCCGGTGAGCTTTTCCACCTTGTCATCGAAGAATTCCACGCGCCAATCGGCAAAACCGGTGACCACCAGGGCCGGCAGATTATTGACCAGCAGGCCGTAGCGCTCCTGGCTCTGCCGGGCGTCGGCCTCCGCCCGGATGTGGCGGGTGATGTCGACGGCGTGCTCCACCACCCCGACGATGTGCCCGGAGGCCGGGTCGCGCAGGGGGTAGGTGTAGAGGTCCAGCCAGCCCACGGTGGCCCCGGCCTGGTCCTTGCGGGGCACCACAGCGTGGCCTTCCTCTCCCGTTTCCAGGGTCCGGCGGGTGGGGCAGAGGTCGCAGGGAGTGGTTCGACCCTGGAAGACCTCGAAGCATTTGCGCCCCACCAGAGGTTGGGAATACCAGCGCTCGACCGCGGGGTTGACCTGGAGGATGGTGTAGCCGGGGTCCAGAATGACCAGCCCATCCCGCATCATCATGAAGATATGGGCCAGGGTCTCACTTTCCCGCAGGATTCTTTCGCCCTGCCGCTCCTGGGTGAAGTCCTGGATGAGCAGCAGGCCGCCGCTCATCTCTCCCGCTTCGTTGAGCAGGGGGGCATAATGTCCGGCGAACAGCCTTTCTTTACCCGATGGAGCCAGTTTGCGGGGGAGATCCAGCCGGAACAGGCCGCGCCGGGGGCTGGAGCCCAGCAGCGAGTTGACCTCTTCCTGAAGTTCCCCCAGGAGAGGCAGCATCTTGAAGAGATTCTTCCCCAATGCTTTCTTGCGACTCACGCCGGTGAAAGCTTCCAGGGCCTCATTCCACAGGGTGATGCGGTGCTCCCGGTCGAAGGCGACGATGCCTTCGCCGGAGGTCTGGGCGATTTTCTGAGAGAGCTCCCGCTCCCGTTGGGTTTCCTGCTTCAAGCGGTTTCGCTCGATGGCATACAAGACCGACCGCCCCGCCAATTGCTCCACCAAGGCGTGGTATTTGACTTCGGACTGCTTGAGGGTCTCCTCGACCTGTCTCAGTTCGGTGATGTCCGTGGCCACGCCCTCCAGAAAACCCCGCTCGGGGTGGTGACGGGCGGAGAACAGGATGGACAGAATGGCGCCGTCGTTGTGGTAAAAGCGGGCCTCGTAATTGCTGAGCTCACCCTCCTGGAAAGGGAGATGCTCCCAGACGGCGGGGTCCACCAGGCGTTGGGACATGACAAAATCACTGATGAATTTTTCCCGGCTGTCGTAGCCGAAAATCTGGGCTAAACAGAGATTGCTCTCCAGGATGCGGCCATCCTGAGGCCGAGCCCGGAAAACCCCCACCTGGGGATTGCCGAACAGCAGGCGATAGTCCTGCCGGCTCTCTTCCAGGAGCCTTTCGGTCTGTTTGCGCCGGGTGATGTCCCGGACGATGTTGAGGATCACCTGACGGTCCGGCAATCTGAGGAGCCGGGAATGAATTTCCACGGGGATGACCGAGCGGTCCTTCCGCAGGTGGACCGTCTCAAAGACCGCTTCGCCCTGCTGCAGCACCTGCCGCCGGCCTTCCTGGGATTGGGGGGCCGATTCCGGCGCATCCAACTGCTCGGGGCTCAGTTGCAGCAGCTCAGCCCGGGTGTAGCCCCGCTCCCGGTAGGCGGCCTCGTTGACGCACAGGAAGTTGCCTTCCAGGTCCTGCACCAGAATGGCGTCGGTGGCGGCATTGAGGATTTCCGCCTTCATGGCCAGCTCGGCCCTGATGCGGGCCCGCTCCTCCCGGCTCTGCAAGACTATCAGGCCATAGGCCGTAACCTCCGCCAGCTTGGAGAGGAGGTCCACCTCGTCGTCATCGAAGGCCTGGGGCCGGGCGGCGAAGATGTTCAGAGCGCCGATGGTGCGACCGTCGGCGTTGAGGGGCAGGGCAATTGCCGAGGCGTAGCCCCGGGCGGCGGCTTCCGTGCGCCAGGGAGCATAGTCCGAATCGGTGAGGGCATTCTTGACGATCTGGGTTTGGCCCGTGCGGATGGCGGCGCCGGTGGGATCGCGCCCCTCAGGGGTGTCCGCCCAACTGCGCCGCAGGGGTGGCGCGTGGTCCTCTCCTTCCCCCACCTGGACCAGCGGGAGGATGGTTTTGTCTCCGTCTTCTTCGGCAAACCCCACCCAAGCCCAGCGGTACCCGCCCAACTCCACGATAATGCGGCAGATCTCCTGGAGGAACCGGGACTTATCCTCGGCATGGATCAAAGCGAATTGGCTTTCGCCCAAGACATTGAGGATGCGTATAAATTTCCGCAGGGCTTCTTCTTCTTTTCTGAAAACGCCGGCCTGCTTCATCGGGTGGTGTTTCCCTCAGCTTAGGGCATTCGTTATCCCCATTCACTTTACCATAACTTCAATTAGCAAGACAAATGCCAAAAAACAAGAAAAAAATTTTTTCTCGGAAAAGTAAGTTTTTTCTTGCTCAATTTTCTTTCCCGAATAAGAAAAAATCTTGCGGAAGGATGTCTGCCGGGTCATGCCAGGCCGAAGCCTGTCCGCCGGCATCAGGGAAACTCTTACATAGTAAGGATCTCCGCAAACCTCTTTGCTCCCTGCCCCGGGGAATCCCCTTGACTCAGCCTGGCTGAGACGATAGCCTGAAGGCATGCCGGACTACCTGGTGGCCATCCCCACGTATTGGACCCACCCGGCAGGCCGGGGCGAGGAGGCGGTAATCTATGGGCACCCCACTCCTCTGGACGGCCGGGGCACCTTGAGGCGCACCCTCCTGAGCCTGGCCCCGTTGATGGCTCCGGGAACCAGCGTGGCGGTGGTGGTTGCCGCGGCCCATCCGTCTCTGGCAGAGGCCGTGGAGGCGCGGGTGCGGCAGGTTTTGGCCGACCCCCCCCTCCCCTACCCCGTCCTTCTGTGCGGCCATTCGCACCTCCGCTCCCTGGCGGCCTTCCTGGAGGCGCACGGCCGCGGCGGGCACGTCCCCCTGCTCTCGCTGGAGGGCTACGGGGCGGTGCGGAACGTCACCCTGATAACGGCCACCCTCTGCCAGGCGGCAGCCCTGGTCTCCCTGGACGATGACGAAGTGGTCGATGACCCAGATTTTTTCGTCAAAATCGCCGCAGACCTGGAGGCTTTGGTCGCCTCACACCCCGTCTTCGGCTTGGCCGGCATCTACCAGGACGGGGCCGGGGAGGTCCTCCTGCCCGAACCCCAGGCCCCCTGTGCGCGGTTTTGGCCCAAATTCCGCTGGATGAACGAGGCCTTGCGGCGCCTGATCCTCACGGGCCCCAACCTCCAGCCCACCCCGCTGGCCTTTGGGGGGAACATGATTCTGCCTGCGGCGCTGTTCCGACAGATTCCCTTCGACCCGGCCCTGCCCCGGGGCGAAGACGTGGATTATGTCATGAACTCCCGATTTTTCGGCATTCCGTTTTTTCTGGACCGCACCCTGGCCATCACGCACCTGCCCCCGGTGGGGACGCACCCCGTCTGGCGGAGACTGCGGCAGGACCTGGTGCGCTTCGCCTATGTGCGCCAAAAACTGCGTCGGCAGACCCCCCGGCCGGGTCTGGCCCGGGTGGAGGCCGCCGACCTGATGCCTTACCCCGGCAATTTCCTGACGGACGACCTGGACCTGCTGGCCTATCGGGCCCACACCCTGCTGGCCCGGCAGTATCTGGAGGACGGCGATGCCCGGGCGGCCCGGCGCACCCTGGAGAACCTCGAATTTCTGGAGGAAGTGAACCGCGATGAGGGGGATGCGTTTGCCGCCTATCTGGACCTGCAGCGACACTGGGAGGCTCTCATGACCTGGCTGGCCCGGCCGGAGGTGGCGGCCGCGGCGCGCCGGGCCGTCTGGGGGGCGGCATGACCGGCCCGCCCACCCTGACCCAACCCCTGGCCTCCCCCCGGGCGATGAAGCTCCAGCCCCTGACCCTCATGCCCGCGGCGCAGTTTCCCTTGGAGAAGATCGTTTCCCTCAAGCAGGCTGAGGGGACGCCGGTGTTCCTGGCCTTTCCCGTGTCCGGTCCCCAGGAGGCGGACAACCTGGGGCGCCTGCTGGAAATCCTCCGGCCGCTGCTGGGAACCCTGGTGGACCAGGTCTGGGTGGCCAGCAGCAGCCGGGACCCGGGCGCCCTGGGTGGGCTCCAGAAGGCCGTTTCGAATCTGGAGATCTTCCTGGCCCCGCAGCACCTGCCGCCGGACCAGGTGGACGTCCCCCTGGGCAAAGGCGCGGCCATGCGCGCCCTTATACATTATCTCATTGTGGCGCGGGGCCTGCGGCACCCCCGGGCCGTCATCCAGTTTCTGGACGCCGACATTCTTCCGGCCTATTTCCATCCCCACTGGGTGGCGGGCCCGGTGGGCGCAGTCCTGCATTTCCATAAACTGGACGCGGCCAAGGTGGTTTACTGGCGTCCTCGGGGCGGCCGGCTCAACACCATGTTGCGGGCCCTGCTGGCCCAGATCCCCCACGGGGGAGTGGCGCGCCTCCAGTCCCTGGCGTATCTCTTGTCCGGGGAGATCGCCGGCACCCTCAATTGGTGGGTTCACCTCCCCTTCCGGCACGGCTACGGGGTGGAGATCCAGATCCTCCTCTCCCTGGCCCTGCCTTTCATCTACCCCACGGACAGCAAGAAGCGGCCCCTGGAACACGTGGCCCAGGTCTATGTGGGCCGGATGGACCATCGCCACGCGCCCCTCACCACCAGTGCCGGGCGCCGGGGTTTGGACCAGATGGCGGCCGCAGTGTTTTTCACCCTGGTGGACACCCTGGCGCGCCTGGACGTTCTTGACTGGGGGTTTCCCGGCCCCAGGGAGGTGCAACTGACCCTGCCTATCCCTCGCCGCGGCGGCAAGGATCTGCCTGCCTGGAAGGAAGTTACCGTGAAGGAGGAATATCTCCAGCCCCTTTCTCTGGTGGATGAGGTGCGCCGGGCGCTCTTTCCGGAAGGCCTGCGATGCAGGTAGCCCAGATCGTCCCGCCCTGGATACCGGTGCCGCCCAGGGACTATGGAGGCACCGAACTGGCGGTCGCCGCCCTCATCCGCGGGTTGCAGGCCCAGGGGGTGGAGGTCGCCCTGTTCGCCGCCCGCAACTCTACTCTGCTGCCCGCCCAGGGGCCTTTCTCCGAGGGTTTCTGGCCGCCGGACAAGTTCTCCGAGAATCTGCACCTGGCCTATGCCTTTCAGCGGCTGCAGGCTCATCCGCCCCAGGTGGTGCACTCCCATCTGGAAAACGCCGCGGGCTTCTGGGCTGTGGGGTTGCCCCGGGTCCCCCTGGTGGTCACCCTGCACACACCCCTGAATCCCGTCAAGTTGGAGTACCTGCTGAGCTTTCCCGGCCTGCAGATTGTGGTCGTGAGCGCCTTCCAGGCCCGGCTCCTGGCCGGACACCCCGGTTTGCACCTCATCCACCACGGCCTGCCCCTGGCGGACTACCCGTTTGCTAATAATAAAGAAGATTATTTTTTATTCTTAGGGCGCATCTATCCGGACAAGGGCCTGCACACCGCCATCCGCCTGGTTCAGGAAACGGGCGGGCGCCTGGTGGTGGCCGGGCCCGTCTTTCCCCCGGACCAGCCCTATTTCGAGACCCAGATCCGGCCTCACCTGGATGGGCGGGCCATCCGCTACGTGGGCCCTGCGGACTTCGCCCGCAAGGTGGAGCTGCTGGGAAAAGCCCGGGCCCTCGTCCTGCCCGTGGAGGTGGAGGAGGCCTTCGGGCTGGCCATGCTGGAAGCGATGGCCTGCGGCACCCCGGTGCTGGCTTACGGGCGGGGCGCGGTGCCCGAGGTGGTGGCCGACGGCGTCTCCGGTTTTGTGGTGCACGACTTCGAGGAGATGAAACGGCGGCTGGCCGATCTCCCCCGCCTGGACCCGAGGCGCTGCCGGGAGCACGTGCAGACCCACTTTTCCTGGGAGGCCAATGTCTTGGCGCATCTGTCCCTCTACCGGCGGCTGGCGTGAGAGAAGCCGGAAGGCCACCGGGGGGAGGGCCGGGGAAGCGGCGGCCCACCGCAAACTTTCAAGACAGTTGCTCATGGGCCGCTGGCCCACCCGTAACACATGAAAATCCTTGCCGATCTTGCCGGCTTTGCGTGAATATAGTTTCTCGCAAAGGCGCAAAGGGCGCAAAGAGAAGCTGACTGACTTTTCAGAGCAGTTCCTCATGAGCCTTGGGCTCACCCATAAATTATGAAAAGTTAAGCATCCTTACGGTGCGCAGTGCGCACCCTACAAAAAACTTTTCGAAGCAGTTAGGATATAATATCGGTTCGAAGGCAGGCCTTTCGGTCTGCATGGGCTGCAGGAGGGAGAAGATGGCAATCAAAGGACGAACTTTCAGCAAAATCTCCGCCCGGCGCTGGCTGGCCCTGGTGGCGGCCGCGGTGGTCCTGCCCGGGCTGGCGGGCGCCTGGCGGGAGGCGGGCAAGGGGATCAACCCCAACTACGTGGCCCGCATCAAGAACGGCCAGACGAAGAAGCACGAAATTCTGCTGCTGTTCGGCGAGCCGCAGGCAGTAGAGCGCACCGCCGAAGGGGTGATGTTCACTTACAAGCATTTCGTGGACCAGCCCACTCTGCCCCCCAAGAGCATCTACAAGGAGCCTTCGGGGCAGTCCCAAACTCCCTACTTCCTGGACGACGACAAGAAGGTCAGGCTGAAAACCACCAAGAAGGAAGGGACGATCCTCAAGAGCACCCTGGTGGTCCGCTTCCATCCCGGCGGGGAGACGGTGATGAGCCACGAATACCGGGAGTTTGACGGGAAGAAATGATGACGGCCTGGCGCGACCTGGACCAGGCCACCGCCTGGGTCTTCAATCTGCAGAAGTACGGCGTCAAGTTCGGCCTGTCCTGCACCCTGAGCCTGCTCCGGCGCCTGGCCTTCCCCTGGGAAGAGATGTCCTTCGTGCACCTGGCCGGCACCAACGGCAAGGGCTCGGTGGCGGCCATGCTGTCCGCGGTGCTCACCCGGGCCGGCCACCCGGTGGGGCTGTTCACCTCCCCCCACCTGGTGCGCTTTGCCGAGCGGTTCCGCCTCCGGGATGAGGACATTGCCGGGGACCGCCTGCTGGCCCTCATCAACCGGGTGCGGCAGGCGGTGGACGAAACGGAGCCCCCCACCTTCTTCGAGTTCGTCACGGCCATGGCCTTCCTCTATTTTTACGAGGAAAAGGCCTTTCCGGTGATCCTGGAGACGGGCATGGGGGGGCGGCTGGACGCCACCAACATCGTCCGGCCGCTGGCGTCGGTGATCACCAACATCTCCCTGGATCACCGGGAGTTTTTGGGGGACACCCTGATGGCCGTGGCGGGGGAAAAGGCGGGCATCATCAAGCCCGGGGTCCCCCTGGTGACCGGGGCCCGGCAGAAGCGGGTGCTGGACCTCTTCCGGGAGCGCTGCCGGGAGCTGGAGGCGCCTCTGTATGTCATGGGGCCGGACTTCCACGCCCGGGGCGGACCCGCGGGCCGTTTCAGCTATCACGGCCTGGACCTGACCCTGAAGGGGCTGGCCACCAACCTACGGGGGCGGCACCAATACGGCAACGCCGCGCTGGCCCTGGCGGCGCTGGAACTCCTGGGCCGGCGGGGTCTGGCCGCGCCGGAGCAGGCCATCCGGGAGGGGCTGGCCCACAGCCGCTGGCCCGGCCGTCTGGACCGCATGGCCGCAGACCCCCGGGTCTGGCTGGACGGGGCCCACAACCCCGCCGCAGCCCAAGCCCTGGCCCGGACCCTGGCCTCCGGCCGCAGAGACGGCCGACTCATTATGGTGGTGGGCATCATGGCCGACAAGGACGTGGACGGCATCCTGGCCAAACTTATGCCTTTGGCCGAACTGGTCATTTTCACCCGACCCCGGTATTTCAGGGCCGCCGAACCCGAAGAGCTGGCCCGGCGGACCGGGCCCTACGGCGTGGAATCCCTGGTGGAGGGCGACATCGCCGCCGCGGTGCGGCGGGCCCGGGAACTGGCCGGCCCCGAAGACCGCATCGTGGTCACCGGCTCGCTGTTCACCGTGGGCGAGGCCAAGGCCTACTTCGACGGCGTGGGTCCAACGGAGGCGGTGCGGGGTTGATCGGACCCGGGGGAGGGGAGAAGCAGGTGCCAGGTGCCAGGTGCCAGGTTTCAGGTTTCAGGTGAAGGTTGATAATGCATGCCGAGACCGGCACAGGCTCCGATGGCGCGGACGAGACATCTGTGATTACCTCACACACCCCCCTCCCCCACTCAAAACGCTTGTCGCCAGGAGGCGCGTGGAGGATTTATGCGCATTTTCGTTTCCGGATCATTGGCTTATGACCGCATCATGGACTTCCCCGGCCGCTTCGCCGACCACATCCTGCCGGAGAAGATCCATATCCTGAACGTCTGCTTCATGGTCAACGGCCTGACCGAGCGCTTCGGCGGCACCGCCGGCAACATCGCCTACAACCTGGCCCTGCTGGGGGAAAAGCCGTTGATCCTGGCCACCGGGGGCAAAGACTTCGACCCCTACCGGGAGTGGCTGGACAGCCTGGGGTTGCCCCAAGACGGCATCCGCCTGATTCCCGAGGAATTCACCGCCGGGGCCTACATCACCACGGACCTGGCGGACAATCAGATCACCGGCTTCAATCCCGGGGCCATGAAGCTTCCCTCCAGGTACCGCTTTGACGGCCTTTCTCCCCGGGAGTCCCTGGCCATCGTGGCGCCGGGGAACCTGGAGGACATGCTCGCCTACACCCGGAGTTACCAGGACCTGGGCCTCCCGTACCTCTTCGATCCGGGCCAGTCCATCCCGGCCTGGGACGGCGCCGGCCTGGAGGAGATGGCCCGGGGCGCCCTGGCCCTCATCGTCAACGACTACGAGCAGGAGCTTTTCCGGCAGAAGACGGGCCTGGACGAAATGGGGCTGCTGCGGCTGACGCCCATGGTCATCACCACCCGGGGCGAAGAGGGTTCGGAGCTGCTCACGGTGATGGGCCGGGAGCGCATCCCCGCGGCCCGGCCCCGGCAGGTGGTGGACCCCACCGGCGCCGGGGACGCCTTCCGGGCGGGCCTCCTCAAGGGGCTGGTCCTCCGGCTCCCCTGGGCCACTGCGGCCTGCCTGGGGGCCACCCTGGCCAGCTTTGCAGTGGAGCAGCAGGGCACCCAGGAGCACCGGCTGAGCCCCACGGATCTTTGGGAGCGGTACGCCCAAAACTTCGGCCCGCCGCCCGGGGCCGCCGGTGACCTGAGGGAGTGATCCCCCTATTCTCATTCCCAAGTTGTGCCTGGAAAAGCTGTCTTCTGCCAAGCTGAGCTTGGCCCCTCTGGTCGTTCCCAGGTACACCAGGAAAATGAGAGGAAAAAATTCAGGACACCCTGGGGTAGGTGTCCTGCACAAGCTTGGAAAAAAACTATAAAGCTTGCCAAATCACCTGGCGATATTATAATTAAAAACAATGCCGAATCCTGCAATGTGCGGGAGCGGGGGACCCAGGCAATCGGGGCGTATCGCCTTTTGGCGTAGGACACCTCATCGGTCCGAGCCCGTCAGCTAACCTCGCAGGCAACGATGGGGACCCACCTTCCGGACCTGTGTCCGGAGGCGCGGCCTCCCGGACCACGTTTGGAGGGTTCACGTGCGCACACATGCTCCCGCGGGCCGCACCGGTTCGCGCGCCGTCCCGGTGGACCTCGCCGCCGACCACCCCCCTTCCCACCCGGTCGATCCGCCAAGTCTCCGCCGCACCCTCATTTTGTCCCTGGGCGCTCTCGGGGTGGTCTACGGCGACATCGGCACCAGCCCCCTGTATACCATCAAGGAATGCTTCCATGGCGCCCACGCCATGTCCCCCTCGCCGGCCAACATCCTGGGGGTCATGTCCCTCATCTTCTGGTCGCTCACCGCGGTGGTGACCATCAAGTACGTCATCTTCATCCTCAACGCCGACAACCGCGGGGAAGGGGGCATCTACGCCCTGGCCGCCCTGTTTCTGGAGAAAGGGCGGAAAAATGTGGCCCCGGCCACCGTCAACCGCCTGGTGCTGCTGGCCATCTTCGGCGCCGCCCTGCTCTATGGCGATGGCATCATCACCCCGGTGATGTCCGTGCTCTCCGCGGTGGAGGGCCTGAACGTGGCCACCACCGCGGCCGGACCCTTTGTGCTGCCCATCTCCTGCGGCGTGCTGTTGGGCCTCTTTCTCTTCCAGAGCCAGGGCACCGAGCGCATCGGCAAGGTCTTCGGTCCGGTCATGATCTTCTGGTTCATCGCCATCGCCGTCCTGGGTCTGGTGCAGGTAATCCGGGCGCCGGGGATTCTGGCGGCCCTGGACCCGCGCCACGCGGTGAGGTTCTTCGCGGCCAACGGGATGCCCGGCATCGTGGTGCTGGGCGCGGTGGTGCTGTGCATCACCGGCGGGGAGGCCCTGTACGCCGACATGGGCCATTTCGGCAAGGGCCCCATCCGCCTGTCCTGGCTGGGACTGGTTTTCCCGGCGCTGCTGCTGAACTATTTCGGGCAGAGCGCCCTGCTCCTGGAAAACCCGCAGGCCGCGGTCAATCCTTTCTACGGCCTGGTGCCCCGAGTGCTGCTCTACCCCATGGTGGCCCTGGCCACCACGGCCACGGTGATAGCCTCCCAGGCCATGATTTCCGGGGTCTTCTCCCTCACCCAGCAGGCTATCCAGATCGGCTACTGCCCCCGGCTGCGCATTGTCCATACCTCGGGCAGAACCAAGGGCCAGATCTATCTGCCTTATGTGAACACCATGATGATGATCGGTTGCCTTTTACTGGCCCTGGCCTTCCGGGAGTCCAGCCGGCTGGCCGCAGCTTACGGCATCGCCGTCACCGGCACCATGGGTATCACCACTCTCATTTACTACTATGTGGCCCGCTATAACTGGCACTGGCCGCTGTGGAAAGCCCTGCTGCCCGTCGTCCTGTTTCTGTTTTTCGACATCTCCTACTTCGGCGCCAACCTCCTGAAATTCCTGGACGGCGGCTGGTTCGCCCTCGGCGTGGCGGTAATCCTCACCGTCTTTATGCTCACCTGGCGGGACGGCCGGGCCATCCTGGCCAAGCGTTTCGCCGAGGCCCGGGTGCCCATCGAGGTCATTCTGCACGACATCGCCACTTACAAACTGGTGCGCACGCCCGGCACCGCGGCCTTCCTGTCCGTGTCTCCGGAGGGCACGCCCCTGGTGCTGCTGCATCACCTGAAGCACAACGACGCCTTGCACGAGCGCGTGATTCTGCTGTCCATCATCTCCACCGACACCCCGTTTGTGGCGCCCCGGGAGCGGCTCACCATCACCGACTTGGGCTACGGCTTCCACCGGGTGGTGGCCTCCTACGGCTTCATGGAAACCCCCAACGTGCCGGAGGTCGCCCAGTTGGCCACCACCCGGGGGGTGGAGATGGACACCTTTTCCACCTCCTTCTACCTGGGCCGGGAGTCCCTCCTGAGCAGCGGGGACGCGGGCATGGCCCCCTGGCGCAAGGCGCTGTTCATTTTTTTGTCCCGGAATGCCTGGAACGTCTCCACCTATTTCGGCATCCCGCCCAACCGGGTGGTGGAGCTGGGCAGCCAGGTGGAGCTGTGAGGACAGGTGTCAGGTGCCAGGTGCCAGGTGTCAGGTGCCAGGTGTCAGGTGCCAGGTGTCAGGTGTCAGGTGCCAGGTGTCAGGTGCCAGGTGCCAGGTGTCAGGTGTCAGGTTTTGGGTTCCGGGTTTGAGGTTTTGGGGTTTTAGCAATACTAGGTTAAGTTATTAGGATGAATCATTGATCGCTGGGAAACTTGCATGGCACCAGGGGCAGAAGCCGCTCAGCCGGATCAGGAGGGCTTGCAGGGATTCACGCGTCTGGGGCAAGGTCGCACCA
>Ga0194125_10000373_pt1 | contig 74812 bp, 52 predicted proteins | sample TA2KigC250mmetaG_FD_148626 | JGI IMG/M metagenome (GOLD analysis project Ga0194125, IMG submission 148626) | Freshwater microbial communities from Lake Tanganyika, Tanzania - TA2015034 Kigoma Deep Cast 250m | ecosystem: Environmental > Aquatic > Freshwater > Lake | place: Tanzania: Lake...
GAAGGATGAGCGAAGCTTGGTCTGTACTCTCCGACTGCGATGTCCCCCCACGCTGCCATGGGGCCATATAGTTGGAAAACAATGAAGTTAGCCATGACTCACTCCTTCACGAAGCGGACAATTTCCTCCAAGGTTCCCTCACCTCTCTCGGCATTCACGACCCGCCGATCATCGGCGCAAGGACCGTACACCGCATCGAAGGAATCCCGCCGCCTCTCAAGCTCTTCGATTGCCTTCGTAAGAACATCCCCCGCATCGATTGGCTTGAGAAATGCTACGGAGAGTGAACGAGGCTGCTGTGTTCCTTTCTCGGCTAAAATGTAGCTTGCATGGGCACGGCTTCCGAAGCTATTTTGCTTTCCGTTCGGTCCAATTGTTGCACACGCGGTAACCAACGCTGTCATTGCCTTGTCCGTGAGTGTTCCATCCTTGCCGAGATTCTCCGAGAGCAGATCGCGGTTCACGCAGACGTAAATGTAGAAGACTCCTGCGGCGAATTCCGTTTCACCGATGTGCCCCGCGCCCAAATCTTCCACTCCTTCGTTCAGATCGTCCACGGCGGTGAAATAATCGTCTTCGATTGCAACTTCGTGAACACTGATTGCGTGTGCAACCTGTACGGCAGCGTCGGTGTTGTACGCTGGTGAACTTGCGAGCATTCTGCCGAACATTGCCACATCGACGGCCGTGTGCTGCTTGCGAAGCAAATCCAAGTCTTCGTTCGTCAGGCCTTTCTTATCATTCGCCAGCTTATCGATCAGCTCCGATATCCGTTTTTCTTCTTCAGGCGTAATGTGTGCAAGCTGTTCGATCTCAAGTTCTTCAAGCGGTTTGTCCTTGTTCCCTGCCTTCAGCTTGCCAAATACTTCTGCGATCTGCTTCGCCCATTTCTTCGCATTGGCTTCTGAGACACCTTTCTCGCGGAGAGATTCATAAATCTTTACTCCCTTCATCTTGGTGCGGGTTCCAAGATTGTCCGCGAGTGTTTTCTCGAAGCAGTCCGATGTTCGCCACGCACGCTTCAAGCTTTGCGATGACACCCGCAGCCGTGTCTTCCCACCCATCACTGCGGTTTTCGGACGACCCAGGTCGTCACGGTTGAGGTTGGAGGGTGGATACGAAGTGAGCAAATGCAATTGGATAAACGTGCTCATAATAGTGCTCCTTTCAATGTATCGTTCTGTGTAGAGTGAGTTTACTGAATCATTTTTCTGTCGGTGCCTTAGAGTAGTAATCAAACGCCCACCTCTTTCGCGTGCCATCATTCCACCGGTAGACACCCTCTGCCAAACTCTGAATGTTGGCAGTTCCGCCGAGGAGAGCAATCACGCGAGACATGGCAGCGTAGAGTTGCTCTTTTTCTTTCACCTTGAGCAGCCGCCGAAAGCGAAGCCCGCTCACTTGCGCCGAGCCATCCTGTTTTCCCGTTGCCATTTGTTCGGCAATGCCAGGACCTTGTGCAAAGGTCTTTACCTTTGCAACCAAACCCGCAACCAGGGCCAGGCTATCATAGTCGACCCATCCATGTTTCTCTATATCGAGCCGAAGCCGATGAAAGACTGGCAGGAATGCAACTTCGGTTAGGGTATGACAGCGCCGCAGCTTAGCGCGATCGCCTCGGTTCTTCTCCAGAGATGCCCACCACATTTTCAGGTCTTGCACCTCGGGTGAATCTTTTTTGAAACTCACGTAGGCTTTGTCCATATCAGCTCCAATTGGTTGATGTTTATGGTACGTTTAAAATCTGCTGTATTCTTCTTGATCCGCTAAGATCTTTCAGTTCTTTCCGAGCAAGAGCGACGTTTTTTGTTTCCGTGTCTTCGACGGGGCCAGATCCAACGAACAAATCGAACTGTCTCTCTGCTTCTTTCGAAAGAGCCTCCTGCCACCTCTCCCAGAATACCTGTCCATCGGTTCCATCCTTTACGCACTTCAGCAATCCGTTCAGAACCTCATAGAAGATTGATTCAGTTGAATGCCAGAATGCTGTTTCGAGTAGCATGAATGATGATATTGTCCTCACAGAGTTGTCGATTTTCTTTTCTGCCTTCTCTTCATCGAATGGAAGATTCTTAATATCTCTGTATTTCCATTTTACTTTTCTCCCGATGGGATCAAACTCAGGTTCGCCATGGAGAACTCGTTTCACTGCAATTTTGGTGTTAACCGCAACGAGCTTAGCAGCATTGATCAGTCTTGCGATGATACCCTCATAAGCATCAGCTCTTCCAGGGTCAACAGTTAGCAGTGGCATCTTCGACTCGTACCAGCACCTCGCCTTCATCTTGTCCATATCGTATCCAAACGCCCACAGGCGAAATTGCCATCCGGTTTTCCATCGTTGCTGCAAGAACTCGTGGACAATCCTTGCTGGTTCTATACCTTCATCCACATTATTCACCACCAGGCCCAACCAATGCCTGTAACTTACTCCACCTGGTTGAGTCAATAGCGCTTTATTTCGCGCTCCATCTTCTTTCTTAGCGCTCCTTGTTCTTTTATCAAATGGCGATAGTGGATGCTTCATCGGTGCTTTGTACTCTGTACCCCTATTCACCTCTTTGTATTTTGTAATCAAAGAATGGCTTGCTGTAGGACAGAGATCGCAAAATCCGCCTTCCAGCTTCTCTACATCCAGTCTAATCCGTCTTGATGTCGCCCAAAAGTATTGAGCAGGGTGTATATCCTGCTCTGTAACTTTCGTTCTATGTTTTGCCAACCACGGAAACAAGTTTGAATGTGAAGTCTTCTCTGAGTTACAGAAAGAGAGGAAGGTTTTTAATTCGAGGACGTTCAACCAAATTGAATGCCATAGCGTGTCGAAATTACTATCACCCAAAACGAGCGTGGTTAGCGGTCCGCCACCTCTAAGAGACGTACGATATCCTTTTCCTCCACCAGGAGCGTTCATTTGCATCGTCATTAATGCCATTGCACTGCATGCGGGACACAACCAACGCACAGTTGATCGCTTAACGAAGTGATCTCTGTTTTCTTTCAGCGTGTTTTTCGTTGCTGCACTAATTATTGAACGTTAACTTGCTAATGGATACACTATAACTTCCACGGAAGCTCTGATGCGTTGATGCATGATCGCAGCAGGTGCTGTGATCGTCGAAGTCGGCACAAGGGCTTGTAGAGCTGCCGATGCAGTTCGTGAACGTCCCTCGGGACGCTGTTCGCCATCGCACGCTTCATGTGGTTCCAGACGAGTTCATCGGGATTGAGTTCTGGAGCATAGGGTGGCAACAGATGAACGTGCAATCGCGAGTGTGGCTTGAGAAATTGGGCAACGATCTTCGCTCGGTGCGGCAATCCACGATCCCAGAGAAGAACCAACGGTCCGCGGATATGACGCAGGAGATGCCGGAGGAACTGAAGAACCTGTTGAGCGCGGATGTTCTTATTGGAATGAAATCGACAATACAGTCCGAGGCGCCTGCGTCGGGGTGAAACCGTGAGAGCGGAGATGGCGGAGACTTTCGTCCAATTGCCCGCCGTCGTGAGGATCGGTGTTCTACCCTGCGGCGCCCACGTGCGGGCGATTGTGGGTACGAGTAAGAACCCGCTCTCGTCAAGGAAGCCCAAGTGGGCTCCAAGTTCTGCGGTTTTTTTTTATGCGAGGCCAGACCTGTTGCTTCCAATACCGAATGGCCTTCTCGTTGCGCTCCCGGTCGCGTTTGGCGGGCTTTTGGCAACTCCAGCCCATGGCGCGCATCAGCTTCCAGATATTCGGTATCGTATACCGAATGCCAAACTCTCGATGGATGAGTTCTCCGATTCGGCGCAACGTCCAGAGGTTTGTCGCATAGCCTGCTTCCAAGGGGCCTTCGAGCAGCAAGCGCGCCAAGCGTTCTCGCTGTCGTTGCGTCAACAATGGAGTTCGCCCCGGCGAGGGCTTCACGCGCAATCCTCGCTTGCCCTCGGTTCGATAGGCTTGTTGCCATCGAACCACGGAGCTCAGTGATGCACCCACGATCGTGGCGACGTCGCGATACGGCTTGCCCGCCTTCAACAGGCGGATCGCCTGGAGGCGACGTTTCTCCAGGCTCTCGGGTGTGCCTTGGGGTCTCATGGCTCCCAAGATACAATATTATCCGATGAGTATCCATTCAATAATTAAGTCTCAATAATTGGCTGCTGCTAATTACGGCCAACGTGCTCTACACAAAAGGATTGTTGTGCAGATCTCAGACGTAGACATTCTGCTGGTCGTCGTTGGTGGAAGCGCGATTCTGCTTCTCTTCGCGGTTGCGTACATTTTCGTGATGGTATCGAGTCACCGCCGGGTTGTCGAGACGCAGGAGGCGAAGCTTACAGAGGTCAAGAAGAGCGAGGAGAAGTACAAGGACCTCTTCGACAACTCGCTGGCAGGCATCATGAAGTTCTCGCTTGACACCTGGACGGTCTTCGATTCGAATGAAGCCATCAGAACACTGTTCGGTTGCAGCGCTCAGGAGGAACTCCAGGATTGCATATCAACCCTGTCGGTTTCTTCGCGTGACTTCATCCAGCAGTCTCTTGCAAAGCATGGTTTCATTGCAGAATACGAGATCCAGACGGCTCGAAAGGACGGCGGGGAGCTTTGGATTCTCTTCTCAGCGAAGATGACTGAAGGCGACCGTCTTGCTCAGGCCGTTGTTGTCGATATTACGAAGCGCAAGCAGTTCGAAGAGAAGATCAGGGAGCAGGGCGCGCTGCTCGACCAAACGCAGGATGCGATCATGGTCGTCGATGACCAGGGGACAGTGACGTTCTGGAATGCCGGCGCGGAGTTGATGTACGGATGGGCAAAGGAGGAAATTCTCGGCCGCGCAATTGGAGAAGTCCTCTATGGCAATTCGAGGCTGGATGGCTATCACGCGGCGATGGAGGACATTCACCGATTCAACGAGTGGAACGGAGAGCATTATCAGAAACGAAAAGATGGAAAGGAGATACTGGTGGAGAGCCGCTGGAGGACGGTCGAGAAGACCTCCAGCGGCGCGCGGTTCATTCTGATCGTGAACTCCGATATCACAGAGAAGAAGCGCCTGGAATCTCAGTTTGTCCGCGCCCAGAAGATGGAGAGCATAGCGCTGCTGACGGGGGGGATGGCTCACGACCTGCAGAACATCCTTGCTCCAATCGCCATGTCCGTCGATCTGTTGAGGCGAAAGGTCTCGGATGATTCGGGCATGGCAATCCTGAAGGCGGTCGAGGAGAGCGCTCACAGCGGTCTCGAGCTGGTGAAGAATATCCTGACCTATGGGAGGGGGATCGCAGGTGAGAGGATTACGCTGAACGTCAATCAGGTGCTCGACCAGGTTCTCAGCATTCTGGAGCATAGCCTGCCGGACAACGTGCGGATCGAGCAGAAGCTCGATGGCCATGCGGGGAACGTCTCGGGAGACATGAATCAGCTGAAACAGGTGTTCCTCAATCTGTGTGTTAACGCCCGGGATGCAATGCCGGCGGGAGGAGTGCTCACCGTCGGAACTGAGGAAGTCGACTCCGACGAGAGTCTTCTCGAATACTATCCGGATGCCGATCCTGGGCCCTACGTCGTAGTAAGTGTTACGGACACCGGGAAAGGCATTCCGGAGGGGGATCTGGACAGGATCTTCGAGCCATTTTTCACGACAAGAGAACGGGGAGAGGGCATGGGATTGGGTCTGTCGATCGCTCAGGGAATTGTAAAAAGCCATAGCGGATTTGTTACTGTCAGGAGCGTTGTGGGTCGGGGGACAACGTTTCGTGTCTATCTCCCCGCCCTTGTCGATTCAAGTGATTAGATGAACGAGGAGCAGAGCACAGTCGTCATTCATGGTGCTGGTAGTGTGACGCAGTGCCGGAGAGCAAACGTCATCCTGAGGACCATCTTTCTAGGTCCGAAGGATCTGAACATCACGATTCGTGGGTATTTAGTCATTGCGGGAAGTTTGGCTTTGCCAGAGTTACTGAACTCACCCGCTGTGAGGTTGTCCAAAAAGGACCAAATGTCATTCTTCGTCCCACTTGGGAAGCAGTGGGACTCAGAATGACTTTTTGGTCAGTCTCAGTAAGGGGGTGAGTCCGGAAGGCGACGCCTCTGGCGGTCGTCGTTTAATCTTGCTGAGGTACTTATGAGCTCTACTCGAGCTGAAAACAACCGAATTCCCGTCTGGGTGATTGACGACAACAAAGGCTTCTGCCTGATTCTATCGGAAGCACTCAATCAGAGTGAAGCCGTCGAATGTCAGAAGCGGTTTCACTCATGCAAGTCCGCTATACAGGCCCTCACAACGGGAGACTCGCCCCCAACGGTTATTCTCCTCGACATCAAGATGCCCCGGATGTCGGGCCTGGATGCGATTACAACCATCAAGACGATATCGCCTTCGACACAAATCATCATGCTCACGTCGTACGATCTCGATGAGAACATCCGGACCGCGATGAATCGCGGAGCTGCCGGCTACTTGTTGAAATCCTCCACGCCCGCCGACATCATCAGTGCCATCGAGAAAGTCCAGAAAGGAGGATCGCCGCTTGATCCAATGATCACCAAGAGGATCATGGGGGCCTTCCTCGGACAGACCGAGGAGAATCGATATCACCTCACGAGGAGGGAGAAGGACATCCTGCAGTGTATCGCCGGCGGGCTGACGACGCTGGAAGTAGCTCGCAAGCTCAAGTTGAGCTACTATACCGTTGACACCCACCTCAAGAACATCTTCCAGAAGCTGGAGGTGCATAACCGGCTCGGATTGGTGACAAAAGCCCATAAGGAGCGACTGGTATAGCACTTACGGCGATTTTCTCATCCACCGCAATATACCGGATTCTCGGTATTGCGCCTTCCCCCGTCTATCCCTACTTTTATGATGCAGTAATGCGGGGCTAAAGTTCGGATCGCAGGGACCCTCCCGCCTGAGGCGGGTTGGAATCCCTGCCTCCGAATCTTTTTGTCGATCACGGAGTGGTCAGTGACCGCCCGGGTGTTGGGAAGTGAAGAAGCAGCGTTATCCTGAGGTCCGCCCGCCACAAGGCATGGCGGGCAGGAAGGATCTGGCTCAACGTTTCACGTCATTCTGATCCGCATCTAGCGGAGAAGATTCTGCTACACCGGATGGTTCAGATCCTTCACTCCGCCCCTCGACAAACTCTCGGGGCTCCGTTCAGGATGAGAATCAAGGTGAAGATCTCAGGATCACATTTGAAGGAATTTGCTGTGCTCCGCTCTGCTGTCGCAAAACTTGACCGTTAAGCATGGATTTGCGTCCTACATCCCGAACGTGATCGGTATTCTACCCAAGAATAGAACAATCGACATGAACATACTTCTCGTTGACGATGATGGGGCCTACCGAAAGTCGCTGAAGCACAGACTTCAGGCGCGGGGACATGTTGTCATCGAAGCGGCGGATGGAATGGAGGCTCTCGAACGATTAAGCCAGGAAGCAGTCCACGCCCTCGTTTCCGATACGCTCATGCCGAGGATGGATGGATATCAACTCTGCGACGAAGTGAGGAAGAGTAAGCGGTTCGCTCGACTTCCTGTCGTCCTGTACTCCGCTGTCTTCACCACAGGGGAAGACGAGGCCAATGCAATGAAAGTCGGAGTCGACTATTTCTTCAGGAAGCCGGTGCCAGAGGATGCCCTGTTGGAAGCTCTCGATGATCTGCAGGCCAGGGAAGAGAAGCGGAGGGGGAGCGCAGCGCAGGTTCAGGGACAGGCGGAACCTCTGAAAGAATACAGCCACCGGCTCGTGGAGAGACTGGAGCGGAGCGCTGCGGAGCTGCAATTCAGGACGCGGGAGTTCGAGAGAAGCGAGCTGCGATTTCAAACGCTGGCAAACACAACGGCAGCAGCCATCTTGATCTACTCTGAGGAGAGGATTCTCTACGTCAATCCCGCCGCAGAGACATTGACCGGATATGAGGCGGAGCAACTCCTCTCGAAGAACCTGTTGGACCTTGTTCATCCGTCGGACCGCGCTGTCGTCAGGGAACGAGGACTTGCAAAGGGAGTACGCAGCGCCCCTTCCCGTTTCGAATTCAAGATTCTGACAAAGCCGGGTGGGACGCGGTCGCTCGACTTCACCGCCAGTGTGATGGATCATGAGGGTGAAGGCATCATCATTGGGACTGCGTACGACGTCACCGAGCGTAAGCAGGCGGAGCAGGAGCTCAGGTTCGCGAAAGAGCGGCTGGAATCGTTCTTCGACAACACGGGCGATGCAATTGCCATCTTCGATCTCGAAGGTACCGTGCTGCAGGTGAACAAGGCGTTCGAGACGATCTACGGTTGGTCCGCGGAAGAGGTTATCGGCAGGCGATTGCCGACGGTGCCGATGGATTTGATGACCGATGCGATGAGAATTATCCGCGAGATCAAGTCGGGCGGTAAGATCGTAGCATATGACGCCATACGGTTGAAAAAGGACGGAACTCGGTTTGAGGCGAATGTCACGATCTCGCCTGTGCGGGATGCCGCAGGCAACGTCGTCTCCATGGCGTCAATATCACGGGATATCTCGGAAATCAAGCGAGCCGAGGAGCAACGCCGGGTACTGGAGGCGCAGCTCATGCAAGCGCAGAAGATGGAGACGATCGGGATACTTGCAGGAGGCATGGCACACGACTTCAACAACATCCTCGGAATCATCCTTGGACAGGCCTCGGTGATCCAGCGCGCCGGCGGTGATCGGGCAGCCCTGGCGAAATGTGCAGAGGCGATTACTGAATCGGTTCAACGAGGCGCCGGCCTGGTTCAGCAGATCCTCACGTTTGCCCGCAAGAGCGACGTTTCGCCTCGGCCCACAGATGTGAACGCCGTGGTGATCGAAATCTCGAAGATGCTCCGTGAGGCGTTCCCGCAGACGATCACCATCTCGCTTCAGCTCGCCAAGAACATCCCGCTCGTTACGCTCGACCAGGACCAGTTGTATCAGGCGTTGTTGAATCTCTGTGTCAACGCCCGCGATGCAATGCTTGATCCGATGAAAACGGGACAGAAGGGTGGGACGCTCTCGATTAGCACCACGCTCATGGATAGCCACGAAGTCCGGGAGAGGTTTCACAGTTGCCTTCCTTCGCGGCATGTGAAGGTGAGTGTCTCAGATACGGGCATGGGAATGGACCGAAAGACCAAAGAAAAGATCTTCAGGCCCTTCTTTACGACGAAGGGAGGCGGGAGAGGAACGGGTCTGGGATTGGCGGTCGTCAATGGAGTCGTACAGCGCTACAAGGGCTTCGTCGATGTCGAGAGCGAGCCAGGGAAGGGGACAGACTTTCACCTGTATTTCCCAGCTTCCGAAGCAGCGACAACCGCCGTGCAGGGAAGGAAGGAAGAGCGAGGAGAGCCACCCGGCGGCACGGAGACGGTTCTCCTGGTCGAAGACGAACGGAGCCTGCTCGAGCTGTTGAACACAGTGCTGAAGAGCAAGGGCTACAATGTTGTGACGGCGGAAAACGGTGTTGAGGCGATCGAAAAATACATGCAGCAGAAAGAGAAGATTTCTCTTGTGTTGACGGACATGGGATTGCCGAAACTTGACGGAGCCAGCGTCCTGGTGACGTTGAGAGAAATGAATCCGAGTTTGAGAGTCATTCTCGCAAGCGGCTATCTTGAGCCCCAGCTGAGATTGGATCTGCTGAACGCCGGGGCAAAAGGATTTGTACAGAAACCCTATGAAGCGAGTGCCATCCTGCATGAGATCCGAGAGGTACTTGATCGAACCCCTTAGAGATATCTTGAGTTGAATTCGAAATCCGAATATCGAAGCTCGAAACAAACCCGAAGACCGAATGTTCAAAGGTTTCTAAGAGGATTTCCGGTGTGTTGAATCGACGGGGACCACTTCCATGAATGCAGAAGGATTTGAGACAGCGGTTGCGGCATTTTTTCGACGTCCCGGACTGGAGTTCACCCGGCAGATGAGGGCAGCCCTTGATAACGATCCGCTCTATTTGAAGTCTCATGAGGATGTTGTTACCCGCGGTGTTGAAGAGGTATTGACGAGAGGGGGAATTTTCTGGGACGAAAAGATCGTAAGGGAAAATGCGGCGGCGATTGTATGGGAGGCCGTGGTGCGGTTACGGAGCGTGGAGAAGAATCGGTCGACCGCTCGATGATTGTCACGCCCAAACCGACGTCGTTCCCGCGAACGCGGGAATCCGGATTATAACTCAGCGCCGGCCAAATCCGGAGGCAACCCCAAGAGTGACATCGACTGCAGGACGGGTCTCCAGACCCGTCCACAAGTGAAGTCCCACGCACTTTGGAAGTGCGTGGGACTTTTGGTCGTTCCCGCGCTCCGCGTCAGTCATGTTGACCGGTTGTTGGCCGATAGTTACACTATCGGACACGATCCAGGTAGGACTGCGAGTCCTGCGGACGAGAAGGGCTGGAGCGAAACTCCGGCAGGGCTTTTCTTCGACAGTGCAACTGTCGAAGAACGTGGAGAATGGTTGCTGCCTGTTGCGACAGAGTGGTGACGCTGAGCCTCCCCAAGTGTCGCTCCCACGCAGGAGCGTGGGACCGAGAACAAGAGGTGAGACAGACCGAGGTGGGAAATGCCAGACCGCGAAGTCCAGACCATTGAACACCTGATCTATTATCAGTATGCCAAGATCATAGCGAAGAGCGCTCTGAATGTTTCTGACGGCAAAGCCGCTAAGGGTGCGCATTACGGCTTCATCAAGAACACCTTCAGGCAGCTCAAACAAAGGGAGATGAAGTGGTCCGATATTACCCGCGAGGACTGGCAGTTTGTCCAGAAAGATAAGGTCTGCATCTACTGCGGTGCATCAAAGGACCTTTCGCAGGAACACATTGTCCCCAGATCGATTTCGGTCAATCAACGATGTCCCACGTGCCCTCGCATTCGTGAGATCCACAATCAGGTTTGGGCTTGTCGAGCCTGCAACAGTGCAAAAGGGGACTCCGGTCTGTACGAATTCTACAAGCGACGATTGCATCCAGAGCCCAAGTACTATGACCTGATTCCCAAGCTTCTTGAGAAGAAGTACTTGAAAACGATCTGGCACTGTCACACGTGCGCAGGCACGCTGACATCAACGGACATCGATGGGGACGGGGAGATCACGGTTCTCGATATCGATCACATCATTCATCAGTAGTTGACCAGCCGAGTTTCGCGTCAGTGACGTTGACCGCTTGTTGTCCGATAGTTGCACTATCGGACACGATTCAGCGGGAATTGGAGTCCTGTGGAACGTGTAGAATGGTTGCTGCCTGTTGCGACAAAGTGGTGACGCTGAGCGTCCCCAAGTGTCGCGCCCACGCGCCAGCGTGCGAGCGAGAAGAATCTAAAGCCGTCGCATTAAGGACGACACCTTTGTCTGCGATTGCTCCTTTCCCCAAACATCCTTAGCTTCATCATAGCTGTCATCGCCTCTGCTACCGGAACGAGCTTCACAAGCGACGACCTCCAGCACAGGAGAACTGCCATGCAACACAACATACCCGTCCTGACCGTTTCCGCCCGGACGCTCGCTCAGGCCTATGAGAAAGCACTCGTAGAGCTCTACCGAAGCGGCGTGCGGTTCAAAACCCAGTACGACAAACCGGAAGACCCGCTGAGCATGGACGCGACCATGGACATTACCATCCTCGAACCCTATGCCGATCCGATGATCCACAAGGCTTTTCCCGGCGGTATCGAGGATCTGAAGGAATACACGATGGAGCTTTTCGGAGCGAAGGATCATTGGGTGAAGAACATGAACGATCCGAAGGACACGCGCTGGGAGTACACGTACCACGGCAGACTCTCGGCCTACGGCGTGTGGCGGGAGCTCGTTGGAGGCAAATCGCAGCAGGCGGGTTTTTTCAACATCAATCAGATCGACATCGTCATTGACAAGCTGGCAAAGCAGCCTTACACGCGTCAAGCACAGATGATCACGTGGATGCCGTACGTGGACAACACGTGCTATGACCCTCCCTGCCTGCAATCCCTGTGGTACAGAATAATTGAAGATGATGACGGCGTTTGGTGGTTGAACTGCAACGTGCGCTTCCGGAGCAACGATGCGTGGGGAGCGAGTTTCATGAACATGTTCGGCTTCATTCAGTTCAACAAAGAGATTATCGCTGCCGGCATCGCCGGGAAAAGCGGAAAGAAGGTTGAGCTCGGAAGGATGAACTGGCATGCTGATTCCTACCATATTTACGGGAAGGACCTTGAGGGCGCCAGGCGCCTGCTTTTCGATCGCGTGGACAGCCAGGGCTTCGAAGAGCGCATCTTCAACTTCCACGACGAGTTCATTCAGGAGATGTACAACGGCGCCGAGGCGACGATCAGGGAGAAGATCAAGAACTACGATATGAGCCACTGATTCCGCGCAATCACCTCGTTCCCACACTCTACGTAGGAATGGGACCTCCGGCGCTCCGCGTCAGTTATGCTCATCTGTTGTGGTGACGCAGAGCGTCCCCGAGTGTCGCTTCCACGCGGGGTCGTGGGAGCGGGATGGAAGATCGGAATCATTACTGTGAAACCTGCGCGGGTTTGTTACGTTATTCTCAATATCAAATGGGAACAATCCTGGCAACGATATCGTCATATATGAGGCAACCCACTCGTTTTCAACCTGCCGCCGAGCCTCGGCCAACCTCGCCATCGAAAGGATCTTGTATGAGGTGTATTGTTCTTTCTCTGCTTCTGTTCACGGTTGCAGCCCTGCAAGGCAGCCCCCTGGCTCAGACCGGGACATATTTTAATCCGCGCGACGACCAATTCAAGCTCCTCGGTCTGAAGCGCGGTCTCGACGCCTACAACATCGCGAGGGCCGATTACGAACGGCAGAAGGAGCTCTTTGAGAAAGGGCTGAGCTCGAGGGCCGACCTTGAGCGAGCCGAGCGAACGTATCGAGACGCCGAGGTCAACTACCAGCAATCGTTCCTTGCCGTCATCTACGAAAGACGCTACATCGCTATCGAACGGGCGATCAAGGCTCAACGGGCCGATGGGACGCGTCGCGTGAAGTTGACGCTCGCCAACATGACCAGCGGCACGAGCGACATCAAGCGGCTCCTCAACATCGAGGAAGGTCTTTACGCCCTGGTCCAGCCGGACATCATCAACGATATCTATGTCTCACTGATGAACGATCAGGGGGCAATCATCAGCCAGCCGTATGAAATCAAGGTCGAGGCCCTGAAGGTGGGTGAACCGGCGACAATTGACTTCAATCTGCTTCAAGACGTCGACGTCGCGACGGTCCGCCTTATCTTCGCACAGAACCAGGACCAAAAGAAGATCTATTTCCAGAAGGACGCTTCCGCCAACCGTGTTGCTATTGTTGCGGAGCAGTTCAGTCAGGAGGCCCCGCTTGCCTCAACGGCGACGTTTCGGTTGAGGATGGAACTGTTCTCAAGTGCCGAGAATACCTTCCGGCTTGAGGTCGTCAATCTTCCCCTTCAACTCAACACGTACTTTCAGGACCCTCAGACCCAGGCGCGCATCACCCAGCTCAAATATACTGAGGGTGTAAACACAAAGAACGTGTCGCTCAATGTTCTCCTTCCGACCCGGGCGAACGAGGAACTCAAGATTGACCAGCCCATCAAGTTCTACGTCCTCGCCGTTCCGCAGGGAAGTGACATCCGGGTTGACCGCAGCAAAACGATTACGGACGAACAGGTGCGCGGGTGGAGCGTCGGATTCACGCGGCTTGAACTGGTGCCCCGCGGGATCGGCCAGTTTCTGATCCGTGCCCAGCAACTGTACTATGAAATCAATCCGGGTCAAAACGTGACCATGACCCTGGATGTCGTGAACGAAGGTTCGCGGTGGCTGGACAACGTGCGCATCGATGCCGATGTGCCGCTCAACTGGACGAAAGTGATCGAGCCGAATACGATCGACCGCCTTGATCCGACGACTGAACGGCGGATCGCGTTCACCTTCACGCCTCCTCAGGAAGTGGGGGTGGGGAAGTACGACATCCGCATCCGGGTCACGGGGAGGTCCGACAATCAACCGCTCGAGGCCGAACCGCGCACGGCGACGATCCAGGTTGTCCCCACCGCGAATATCCTCGGAACAGCGGTCGTTGTGCTGCTGATCATCGGGCTCGTGGTCGGCATCGTGGTGTTCGGTATTCGGCTTGCCAGGCGATAAGAAAATCCCATCATCGAAAGGATTCCTGCATGGAGCAGAACGCCATTATTGAAGCGCAGAATCTGACCAAGGTGTACGAAGACGGGCTCTGCGCGCTCGACCACGTCTCCTTTGGGGTCAAAGCCGGCGAGATCTTCTGCCTGCTCGGGGACAACGGAGCCGGCAAAACCACGGCGATCAACCTCTTTCTCGGTTTTCTCGACCCGACCGAGGGAGTAGCGACGATCAACGGAATTGATGTCAAGAAAGATCCTCTCGAAGCTAAGCGTTTCGTCGCGTATCTCTCCGATATTGTGATGCTGTATCCGAATTTCTCTGCGCGACAGAACCTCGATTTCTTCGCGCGGCTTGGCGGGAAACAGAACCTGACGAGGGATGACTACTACAGCGTGCTGCGCCAGGTCGGTTTACAGGAAAAGGCCTTCGAGCAAAAGCTGAAGGGATTCTCAAAAGGGATGCGCCAGAAGGTCGGTTTGGCTATCGCCATCATCAAGGATGCGCCCGCGATCATCCTGGACGAGCCGACGAGCGGCCTGGATCCCAAGGCTGCGAATGAGTTCCTCGCGATCCTTCACCAGCTCCGCGCCCAGGGTCGCGCCATCCTCATGAGCACGCATGATATCTTCCGTGCCAAGGAGGTCGCAGACATTGTCGGGATCATGGCGGAGGGGAAGATCCTGGCCACGAAATCGCGGTCAGAGCTTGAACATGAGAACCTGGAGCGGCTGTACTTGAGCTACATCCACGGGAAGGCTGCTGCATAATTCGGGCGGCCCCGAGTTCTTACCGGCATACTTGTGGGCGCGCTCGGCTCCCTGGCCAGTTACTTGAAACGACCGTTCGGAGGAAAGGAGCATATGCTCAAGATCCTTATCGAGAAAGAACTCAGAGACATCGTCTATTCGACGAAGTTCGCCATCACCTTCGGCGCCTCTGCGGTGCTCTTACTCCTGAGTTTCTATGTCGGTATCCGGAACTACCAGGAAAGCATGCGCGAATATGAAGCAGCGCTGACGGCGAACGCCACGAACATCTCGTCCCTGACGGACTGGCGCCAGGTTCAGCACAAGATTTTCCGGAAGCCGCAGCCGCTTCAGGTGCTCGTAAGCGGCGTGACGAACGACGTCGGGCGCACGACAGAGATGCGCACACAGGGCGAGCTCAGCCTCATCAACAGCCGGTTCAGCGTGGATCCATTGTTTGCGGTCTTCCGTTTTCTCGATCTCAACTTCGTTGTCATCATCGTCTTCAGTCTGTTCGCGATCCTCTTCGGATACGATGCCATCAACGGCGAGAAAGAGATGGGGACGTTGAAGCTGGTCTTTGCGAACAAGGTGTCGCGTGCAGATTTTATCCTCAGCAAGCTCTTGGGGAGCATACTTGCCCTGGGCGTCCCGCTCCTCATACCACTCCTCATCGGATGTCTCCTGTTGTTAGGATTTGGCGTCCCGCTCAGCGGGGTCGAGTGGGTACAGCTTCTCGTCGTCATTGCGGCCGGATTGCTCTGTTTCGGGGCGTTTCTCACCCTGAGTATTATGATCTCCGCGCTGGTCACGCGGTCGAGCGTCTCGTTCCTGCTCTCACTCGTGGTGTGGATCTTCTGCGTTCTGATCATCCCGAAAGGGAGCGTCCTGCTGGCGGCGCAGGTCGTCGACGTCCCTAACATGGACACGATCGAAATACAGAAGCGGAAGTTCACGACCCAGCAGATGAACGAACGCATGAAGAAGACTCAGGAGTTCATCAGCGCGAACGCCCCCCGGGATACGAGCTTCATGGCGGTGTTCGGGGCCTTCCAGGATAGTATGGCCCGAGCCGCTGAAAGCGAGCGAGAGCTGTTCTTCGGTCGGCTAAACGAAGACTGGAGGAACAGGAAAGACTGGCAGGAGAAATGGGCATTCGGGTTTTCGCGCATCTCCCCCACGGCGATATTCCAGATCGCTGCGATGAATCTCGCGGGCACCGATGTGGGGATGAAATACCGTTACCTTCAGGACCTCGATCGCTATCAGGATGCCTACGCCGAGTTTATATCGAAGAAGACGGGCACGTTTGCCGACATGGTTCGGATTGTCGTTCGAAGATTCAGCGGCTCCTCCGAGGAAGAAGAGAAACCCAAGCCGCTTGTGCCGTCGGAGCTGCCGGAATTCGTTGACCAACCCAGACCTCTCGGCGAAACGATCTCGGCTGCGCTCCTCGACCTCAGCCTGCTCGTGATACTGAATGCTGTGTTCTTTGCCGGAGCATTTGTTTCATTCCTCAGGTTCGATCTACGATAATCGTCGATGATAAGGCGCTTCCTCAAGTATGTGGGGCACCAGGGAATCACAAACATCGTGGAGCTAGATTATGTGGAAGATCATTGCTGAGCGGGAACTCCGAGATCACCTCCAGAGCACACGTTTTCTGGTTGCGGCGGGTGTCAGCACGCTGCTCATCGTTCTCAGCATGTGGTTCGGTATCGCTCACTACCAGGCCCGCGTTGCCCAGCACGAGCAGGCGGTCCAGATGATGCTTGACCTCGCCTCCGAACAAACAAACTGGATGATGGTCTCGGCAGCGGCGTTCCGAGCGCCTGACCCGATGGAGGTCCTTTCGAACGGGGTCAGCAGTGACATCGGGCGATATTCCGATATCGGGACGTGGCGCAACGTCCGCCTCGTCCGAAGCGAATATGCCGACGATCCGATGCTGGCTGTCTTTCAATTCCTCGATCCCACCTTTGTTGTCATGATCGTTTTAAGTCTGATAGCCATCCTCTTTACCTACAACGCGGTGAACGGAGAAAAGGAGGGAGGTACGCTGAAGCTGGCTTTCGCCAACAAGCTCTCGCGAGCGGAGTTCATTCTCGGGAAACTTGCGGGCAGCCTGCTGGTAGTTGCGGCGCCGATCGTTGTCTCCTTCCTGATCGGGGCCTTGCTTCTGATTCTGCTCGGCGTGGAGATGACCGCTTCCCACTGGGGGCGATACGCCTTCTTCGTCTTGGCGGCTCTCCTCTACACGATGTGTTTCATGCTGATCGGCGTATTTGTCTCGACGCTGACGCATCGGTCGAGCGTCTCCTTCCTGATCCTGCTTGTCGTGTGGATAACAGCCGTGCTGATCATCCCGAAGGCGGCAACCATGCTGGCCGGGCAGGCGATGCCTGTTCCTACCGCGGATGAGATCGAGAGCAGGCTCACATCGTATTCGGCGCAGGCACGCAACGAACAGTCCGCTGAGATCCAAAAAGCTATGCGCGAGCGATTTCGCGCAACGGAGGGCATGAAGCCAGACGAGCGCCAGGAGTTTTTCAATCAGAATAGGGCAAAATGGATGCAGCAGATGGACGAGCTGCGCAAGGCCGCGGACCAGAAGATTGCCGACTATTCATCGCGTCTGTACGAAGACTACTACAACCAGAAGATGGGCCAGGAGCTTTTGGCGTTCTCACTCTCCAAGTTCTCTCCGGCTTCACAGTTACAGCTTGCTGCCATGAAATTGTCAGGAACGGATACCGGGCTCAAGAAACGATACGAAGACGCGATGAAGACCTACAAGGCCCAGTATTCGAAGTTTGTCGAGCAGAAAGGGGGAGGATTTGGCATGCGGTTCTCGTTCGGAAGGGGCACGTCGAGCGTCAGCGGACCGGATCAGGCGGCAAAGATCAACATCTCGGAAATGCCTCGCTTTCAGGATCCGGTTTATTCCTTCGGCGAGGCGGTGAGCGCCAGCTTGTTCGATCTTGGCTTGATTACACTGGTCAACATCCTCGCCTTCGTTGGCGCCTTTGTCGCGTTCTTGAAGTTTGATATGAGATAGGATCTTCACGCCCAGTTCCTGCGGTCCGCGTGGGAACGGGGCTTCCCAGAGTGGTGACGCAGAGCGTCCTCGAGTGTCGCTCCCACGCAGGAGCGTGGGAGCGAAAACAAGGCGTTCTGAGATCGTTCCCGCGCTCCACGTGAGAACATGATCTATCCCCAGCGGTTCCGCTCAAACTGCGCGTTCACCACGCTTTGGTTAATTCTCCCATTTGTCGGAATAATCGTCTCCTCTGCAAACTGGAGAAGAAGTCCAGTTTGCCTTTCACTCCAAACTCTCTTAGCTTCGTACGCCGCAACACAGGTGTCAAATCCAATCCTTACTATGATGTTGCCAGGAATCACATTCAGAAGCTGAAATAAAGGACGCTCATTATGCTCAGACCACGGACACTTCTCTTCCTGGTTTCTCTTGTCGGTCTTGCTTCCGCTTCTGCCCAGGATCTTAATCCCATTCGCCTGCCGTCACCTCAAACAGAAATCGGCAAGCCGCTCATGCAGGCGCTGAAACTGCGGCAGACGTCGAGAAGTTTTGACTCCAAGCCTCTGCCTCTCCAGGAGCTCTCGAATCTTCTCTGGGCAGCAGACGGCGTCAACCGCCCTGAATCCGGCAAGCGCACCGCCCCCTCGGCGATGAACTGGCAGGAAGTCGATATCTACGTCGCGCTCCCGGAAACTCTCTATTTGTACGAACCGAAGTCGCACAGTTTGACGCCGGTTATCGCTCAGGATCTGCGGGGAGCGACCGGGCGTCAGAGTTTCGTCAAGGATGCACCGTTGAACCTCGTCTACGTGTTGGACGCTGCCCGGATGAGGAATGCGTCTGAGGAGAACAAGACGATCTGGGGTGCCGCAGACGTGGGTTTCATCGCCCAGAACGTCTATCTCTACTGCGCGTCGCAGGGCCTCGCGGTGGTTGGTCGGGGGTTGGTGGACCGATCGTCCCTCGCAGAGGCAATGAAGCTTCGTCCCGAACAACGGATCATTCTTGCCCAGACGGTGGGGTATCCGAAGTGATCGAATAATGGGTTGCGGCGCGGAGAAGGTGTCCAATTGAGGAATGACGATGAAAACTAACCTCTTCTCGTTCTTGCTTGCTTTCCTTTGCGTTTTTCCGTTCGCTTCTCTCCTTTCACAGACGACGGTGCCACCGCCAAACGCCGGGGCTACGGTTGACATCAAAGGGACGGTGATCACGATACGATATAACGATCATCTCGTGTTCTCTGGAGACATGAGCTACGCAGTCGAAAGCATTCAATCGAGGACGAATGTCTATCGCGATGGCGAACGCATACAGCAGGTCGTTCTCCTGACGACGCTTGATTGGAACAAGAAGATCATGATCTCGGCGAAGGTTTATGGAAGTGAGGAATCCTTCCCGTGCGAAGCCGATCGTCCCAGTGGCGGCCCGCTGGTGGTTCGACACAGCTCCGGCATGAGCCGCAGCCTGAGGAACCGCGCCGTCTACGACCGAAGTGAAGACTGGGTCTTATCCGTCGATGGGAACCCGAGCGTCGTTGTGCTACCGGTGGAGTCGGCGGGCAAGCAGAAGGTTTTCGCCATGGAGATCGAGGGATACGAGATTGTGCTCCGGTTCCGGCCGCGTTTCTACCAGAAACACCGGGGACTTGAGTTCTTCGAGCCATGGACGTACAAGGTCTGGCCGCATTCGGTCGTCGGCTGGATCTCCTGGTTCGCGTTCTACAGCAAGGTTACGGAGAAGGATATTTTGGAAACGGCCGATGTCTTCTCGGCCGCGCTTCGCCCGTTCGGCTTCGAGTATCTGCAGATCGACGACGGATACCAACAGGGGAGGGGTGCTCCCGAGCTGTGGCTGAATCCCAACGAGAAATTCCCTCATGGATTGAAGTTCCTCACGGACTACATCAAGAGCAAGGGGCTCAAGCCGGGCATTTGGACGGCAGTCGGTATCGATCAGAGGAACTACGTCGAAGAGCGTCTGACGTGGTTTGTGCGCGATGCCGGCAACAAGCCCGTTCGCGGGAATTGGATTGAGTATGCGCTTGACGCTTCGAACCCTGAGGCACTGAACAATATCGTGCGCCCTCTTTATCGGGGTCTGCACGGGCAGGGGTGGGAGTACTTTAAGGTCGATGGCCTCCGCCATCTGCGCTACGAGGGGTATAACGCCAACCGTGAGTATTTTGAAAAGAAGAAGGTCGATCGCGTTACTGCCTATCGGGAGTACGCGAAGGCGGTTCGGGGGGAGATCGGCCGTGATCATTTCATGCTCGGATGTTGGGGAATCCGGCCGGAGCTGGTTGGAATCATCGATGGATGCCGGATCGGCGATGACGGCTTTTCCTACGCCGGCCTCGCCCAGTATAATTCGTTCAACAATATTGTCTGGCGCAACGACCCGGACCATATCGAGCTCAACGAAGATGCGTATCGCTCCACGATGGTGACATCACTCACCGGGTCGCTGTTCATGCTGACCGACAAGCCCGCTGTTTATCGAACGCCGGGGGTCGAATCCGCCAGGCGAACCGGGCCGGTTCTTTTCACACTCCCCGGCCAAGTGTACGACGTCGATCCGTCGCGGTCAGATCAATTGCATCGGGTCGATACTGAAGTCAGCGGTTCCGGGCCGCGCGTCTTCGATGCGGGCTACACTCCGCAATGCCACCTCTATCTGCTGGAGATCAACCGCCCGTTTGAATACTGGTGCGTCCTGGGACGGACGGGCGGAGATTTCACGGATCTACGCTTCTCGGATCTCGGACTCGATCCGAAGCGTGACTACTACGTGTTCGAGTTCTGGAACGGCAGATTGCTGGGCAGCTTCACAAGTGGATTCAGCCCGGGCAGAATCGATCCGAAGTTTAAAGCGCAGGCGTTCTGCATTCGCGAACGGAAAGCGCATCCGCAACTCATTGCCACAAGTCGTCACGTCACCGCCGGTGGTGTCGATCTGGTGGACGTGCGATGGGATGGAACCAACCTCACAGGAATCAGTAAGACTGTTGCCGGGGATCCGTACGTTCTCTATTTGACTGAGCCCAGTGATTATCGGCTCGAGAAATTCGATTGTGGTGATCTGCCAGTGGACGAGACCGAGCGGGATGGCTATCTCTTGAAGATTACATTTCGTCCCCAAGACAGCGCGGAAGTGCAGTGGAACGCAAGCTTTTCAAGAGGCAATTGATGTTGGTGTGGATTTCCAGGCGCTTGATGGGAGCTGTGTGTAGGACGTAGGGCGGGACGCCAGTCCCGGCGACCAAAGGAATGTTGCTGAGGGCGTACAAAAATGAAGTTCACGCGCCAACCTGGCATGAACTGAATGTCGGAAGCGGTGATTCCGCGAAGATTTCGAAAGTCAATTCTTCCTTACTGAAATATCGTCGCGGAAAAAATTACTTTTTGTACGACCTCACGATGCAAGCAGGACTTGCAGTCCTGCGGGCGAGAAGGGCCGGAGTGAAACTCCGGCGCGGCTATTCTTCGACAGTGCAACTGTCGAAGAACGTCCAGACCCAAACCCCTCACCGCGCGAACGCCGGGCGGGCTTTCACAGGAGTGACATAAGATTAGACTGGCAGCGAAATGGGCATTCTCGGCAGCATCAGCGAAATTCAGTCGCAAGGGAGGTCTCATATGGAGAGAACGTTGAGCAAGGCAGAAGGATTGTACCTTTTTCTATTGATTGTCTCTCTTACCACAATCTTCACAGGGCACCGGGCGTTCGGACAAGACAAAGCAATCATCGGTTCGCCGGATACCTACCAATCCGTGCTTGCGATGTTTCAAGACCCATCTGCCGAGTATCGCAGCGCACCGCTGTGGGTGTGGAACGACCGAATCACTCGAGAGCAGATCGATGAGCAGCTCGCCGACTTCAAGGCCCATGGGATCGGAGGAGTGTTTATCCACCCCCGACCCGGACTGATCACTCCTTATCTCTCCGACGAGTGGTTCTCGCTCTGTCGCCACGCTGTGGATGTGGGAAAGAAATTGGGAATGAACATCTGGATCTACGACGAGAATTCGTACCCGTCCGGCTTTGCGGGTGGGCACGTCGCTGCTCAGATGCCGGATGCGGTGCGGACCGGCCTGCGCATGATCCGGGCGAGCGAGTTGCCGGCGTTGAGCGATCCGGAGCTCCTCGTGGCTCTTGAGAAAACGCCCTCGGGATTCACCGACATCACATCTCAGCTTCAGACGAAACAGTTTACGAAAGGTGAATTCTACCTCTTCAGCCTGAACAGGCAGAAGCCGAATCCATGGTACGGAGGCTTCACGTATGTAGATCTGATGCGACGCGAGGTGACTGAGAAATTCCTCGAGGTGACACTCGACGCCTACAAGCGCGCCATCGGCGATGAGTTTGGCGGGGCAGTTACGGGAGTTTTTCAGGACGAGGCCGAGATCGCGCCCGCCGGCGGCAGGGGAATGCTCGTCGTTAATTATACTCCTGCCCTGTTCGAGATATTCCAGTCCAAATGGGGATACGATCTGCGGGTCAACCTCCCTTCTCTGTATGATGAAGAGGGTGATTGGCAGCGAGTGCGTCATAACTACTACGCGACGATTCTGGATCTTTTCGTCGAGGGGTGGGCGAAGCCCTATTACGAATACTGCACGAAGAACAGCCTCATCTTCACCGGCCACTACTGGGAGCACGAATGGCCGCGGCCCGTGATCAATCCGGATAACATGGCCTTCGCTGCATACGCTCACATGCCCGGCATCGATATCCTGATGAACGAATTCCAGATGGACACGCACGCACAGTTCGGCAATGCCAGAGCGGTGAAGGAAATCCGCAGCGTCGCGAACCAGCTCGGGCAGAAACGGACAATGTCTGAGACGTTCGGCGCGGGCGGCTGGGAAATGTCGTTCCTTGACCAGAAAAGGATCGCCGACTGGGAGTACGCTCTTGGTGTGAACTTCATGAACCAGCACCTTTCCTACGTTACCATCAAAGGTGCGCGAAAACGTGACCACCCCCTCTCATTTTCCTATCACGAGCCGTGGTGGCACGCGTACAAACCCATGGCTGATTATTTCGGACGGCTTTCCGTCGCTCTTTCATCCGGAGAACAGATCAACCGGATAGTTGTGATTGAGCCGACGACAACTGCCTGGATGTATCATTCTGTGCGCGGAGAAAATGACAGGATGAAAGCCATCGGCAAGCGCTTCCAGGATTTCGTCAACCGGCTGGAAGCTGCGCAGGTTGAGTACGACCTGGCCAGTGAAGCGATCATCCGCGAGCACGCGAAAGTCAAAGACGCGAAATTGCACATCGGACAGAGAGCCTATGAACTGGTCATCCTCCCTCCAGGATTGGAGAACCTCGACAGGCCCACGCTCTTGCTTGTGCTCGATTACGTTGCGCGCGGTGGTCTGATCCTTTGCTACACCAAACCGCCCGGTTATGTTGACGGCCGCAAAGTCGACGAAATCGAAATGCTTGCCGCCAAGCATCCTCGCGACTGGTTAATCGTGGAAGATGATGATGACCTTGAGATGATCAACCAACTCATCCCGCCTCCCGTTGAGTTCCGGGTGAAGAATGCTTCCGGCAACTCTCCGAGCCTGCTCTTCCATCACCGGCGATCGTTCAAAGACTGTGAGCTTCTCTTTCTCGTCAACACGAGTGATAGGCAGATCGCTTCAGGCAACATCCTGGCCCCCGGTCGATCCTGTGAGCGGTGGGACCTTTTCAGAGGACGTGTGGTATCGTATCCGCACGCAATCGAGAAGAACAAGCTGAGTGCTGAGTTTTCTCTTACTCCGGGAGGAAGTCTGCTGCTCTGCTTGCGACCGGTTGAGGGGAAAGCAGGCAAGGCTGAATCCGTTACACGGATCGAACTAAAGGGATCAGGCGAAACCGCTGTTGAGCGTGTAAGCCCGAACGTTCTGACGCTCGACTACTGTGATCTCACGCTAGGCGGCAACACGGAAAGAAATCTCTACTTCTATACTGCCCAGCTCAAGACATTTCAATTCCATGGGTTAGACCGCAACCCGTGGGATAACGGCGTGCAGTACAAGACCGACATCCTCGAGAAGGACAAATTCGCGTCAGACTCCGGTTTTGAGGCAGCGTTCACATTTGCCGTCGCCGAAGGAGTCGACGTGAATTCACTGCAGGCAGTTATCGAACAACCTGGCCTCTATCAGGTTTCAGTCAATGGCCATCAGGTTTCTCCACTCGATAATGTTTGGTGGCTGGACAAGTCGTTTGGTGTGTTTGAGATTGGGCGTTTCGCTCGGCCGGGGGAGAATCGGATTGTCCTGCAGGCCTTGCCGTTCACCATTTACACCGAACTTGAGCCTGTTTACGTGATTGGCAATTTCGCTTTGAAGAGTGAACAAACAGGATTTCTCGTCGCCCCATCATCGACTCTGAAGACAGGTTCGTGGGCACATCAAGGAATGCCGCTGTATGGCGGAGGCGTAAGCTACACGAGGCAGTATACCGTCTCGATCGATCGCTCCAAGGAGCAACGGTTCATCGTCCAGCTTGGAAGCTGGAGCGGTGTTGTCGCAGAAGTCCAGGTGAACGGGAAGAAAGCGGGATTCATCGCGTTCGCTCCGTTCGAGGTGGATGTGACGGACAACGTCCGGTCTGGAATAAATAGCATAACCGTGACCGTCTATGGATCGCTGAAGAACACGCTCGGCCCACACCACAACAATCCGCCCCTTGGAAGGGCCTGGCCCGGGATGTTCCAGCAAGGGGCGAAGGATGGCTATCCTCCCGGATCGGCGTACAGCGTTGTCGACTATGGGCTATTCGAAGATTTCAAGCTCGCGGCGCAAAGCAAATAGGAGTCACAACCATGCGAACTACATCTCTGCTTGCGACGATCGCACTCATTTTTGGGCTGGAGGGTTTTCCCGCTTCGCTGCAATCGCAGACCGGAAAGCCTGTGTACTTGAATCCTGATCTGCCACTTGAGCAGCGGGTTCAAGACCTCGTGTCGCGTTTGACGCTCGAGGAGAAAATCTCTCAGATGGTCCACGATGCTGCTGCCGTCGAACGGCTAGGGATACCCAACTACAATTGGTGGAATGAGTCTCTCCACGGGGTTGCAAGGGCGGGCGTCGCTACCGTGTTTCCCCAGGCGATAGGCTTGGCAGCGACGTGGAACGCCGAGCTGATGCACAAGGTCGCGACCGTGATCTCGGACGAGGCGCGAGCCAAGAACAATGACTTCGTCAGGCGCGGAGTGCGGGAGATCTACACCGGCTTGACGTTTTGGTCGCCCAACATCAACATCTTCCGGGATCCTCGGTGGGGGCGCGGACAAGAGACGTACGGCGAGGATCCGTATCTCACGGCCCGGATGGGCGTTGCCTTCGTCAAAGGTCTGCAGGGTGACGACCCGCGCTACCTCAAGCTCGTCTCGACGCCCAAACACTTCGCTGTTCACAGCGGTCCAGAACCTGACCGGCATCGCTTCGATGCCCGCGTAAGCGATCGTGACTTGAGGGAGACATTTCTTCCTGCATTCGAGGCTTGTGTAAGAGAAGGGAAAGCCTACTCAGTCATGGGCGCCTACAACCGCACGAACGGCGAGGCGTGTTGCGCTAGCACGCTGCTGCTGGAGAACATCCTGCGCAAGGAATGGGGATTCAAGGGCTACGTCGTGTCGGACTGCGGGGCTATTTGGGATATCTACCAGACTCACAAGCTCGTCAAGACGGCGGAAGAAGCCGCTGCACTTGCTGTGAAGCGCGGCTGCGACCTCAATTGTGGCCAAACGTACACTGCATTGCTCGACGCTGTGAAAAAAGGTCTGATCGATGAGAGGACGATCACGCGATCAGTCGAACGACTCTACGCGGCTCGGTTCAGACTTGGACAGTTCGATCCGCCTGAGCGGGTGCCATTCACACAAATCCCATCAAGCGTTGTCAATTCCCCTGAACATCGCGCACTTGCTCTTCGTGCGGCTCGCGAGTCGATCGTCCTCCTCAAAAACGAGCGCGGTCTACTGCCCCTTGGCAAGGACCTGAAATCCGTTGCAGTGATAGGGCCGAACGCCGATGACCTCGGTGTCCTGCTGGGAAACTACAACGGCACGCCCGCGAGGGCTGTCACTCCTCTGGAGGGCATCCGAAACAAAGTCGGTTCCTCAACTATTGTATACTCCGCTCGGGGATGCGACATCGCACCGGGAGTTCCGGGGCTCTCAGTCATTCCCTCCGCGCATTTGCGTCCCAAGGATGCCGATGCCGGTCAAGTGGGCCTGCAGGGTGCCTACTATTCCACACCGGCTCTTGATGGCAAGCCCAAGTTCGTGCGAGTCGATCCTGTTGTGAATATGACATGGAAGGATGCGCCGCCATTGGGTGGTTATCCTACCGACGACTTCTCCGTGCGTTGGACGGGCTGGCTTGTCCCGCCTGTCAGCGGCACCTACATTCTGGCCGTCTCGGCTGTGAGCGGATACGCGATGTTCCTGGATGGCGAGGAGCTCTTCCCATTTCTCTCGTCCGAACACCATGCCTTCACGAGGACCAAAGAGATCCAGCTCGAAGCGGGGCGTCTCTATGCCCTTCGGATCGACTATGTTAACACCGGTCGCGATCCGCAGATTCAACTTCTCTGGGCGAAGCCGGGCGGCGATCCAGGGGCCGAGGCGATTGAAATCGCCCAGAAAGCAGAAGTTGTCGTTCTGGTGATGGGCTTGTCGCCATCCCTCGAAGGCGAGGAAATGCCCGTCCAGGTGGAAGGATTTGCAGGCGGCGATCGAACGGATATCCGCCTGCCCCGCACGCAGGAACAGCTCCTCAAGAAGATCCACGCGCTCGGCAAACCGGTCGTTCTTGTTCTCTTGAGCGGAAGTGCTCTGGCAGTCAACTGGGCGCAGGAGAATGTGCTGGCGATCATCGAGGCGTGGTATCCTGGGGAAGCTGGCGGGACCGCCATTGCCGACGTTCTCTTTGGTGACTACAATCCGGCGGGGCGGTTGCCCGTCACGTTCTACAAGTCGATCGACCAATTGCCGCCTTTCGACGACTACAACATGAAGGGTCGCACGTATCGGTACATGACGCAAGAGCCGTTGTATCCATTCGGACATGGCCTGAGCTATACCCGATTCGATTATGCTCAGCTGCAAATTCAACCGGCGCAGATCAAGTCAGACGGTGTAGCAACTGTCAGTGTGGATATCAGAAACGCTGGGGACCGTGAAGGAGACGAAGTTGTGCAGCTCTATGTTCGTTATCCCAATTCGAAAGTGACACGGCCCATCAAGGATTTGAAAGGCTTCCAGCGCATCATGCTCAAGCCTGGCCAGACTCGAAACGTCAGCTTCACATTGACGGCTCGCCAGCTCGCCTACTATGGCAAGGATGGATTCGTCGTCGAGCCGGGGAAGGTGCACGTGATGCTGGGGAGTTCATCTGCCAACATCCGGCTGATGGGCGAAATCAACGTTCTAAGATAAACGTGAAGGGAGTTGTGTGGGGCTTCAGAAGAAAGTGGTTCTCATCACCAGCGCCGCGCCGCCCGTCGACGGGGGAATCACTGCGGAGTAGTGGGGCTCATTCCACAAAGGCGGTGTCAACCGTGTTGACGCCCCCTGTTCAATTGACTTCCAACTCAATCTCTCTTAGCTTTGAAAACACGAGTTGTTTCTCCGGCCTCGCGCCGAATTGAAGCCCGCGAGTTTTCCTGAGCTCTCAAATTTTCCGTCAGGAGACCATTATGATCGGCCAGGCCTTAGCCCACTACAAGGTACTTCAATGAGAATGCAAACCTCGGCGGCAGCGTCGCGCTTAAGTTCTTTCCCGCTCATGTCGTTCTCGCCTGTACAGTTCAATCTGCCGGCTGCTGTTGGAAAGCTACAGTAATAGAAAGGGATTGAAAATGGCCACCATACTTATTATTGACGACAGCTCGGTTGAGCGGGAAACGGTGCAGCGCGCTCTTCAGAAGGCAGGATACACCGCCCTCGTAGCAGCAGATGGTGCGTCCGGCATCGATATGGCCAAAGAGCATTCTCCGGACCTCATCATTTGCGACATTGATATGCCAGGTCTCAGCGGGTTCGATACGCTCAAAAAGCTCAAAGAAGATCCGCAGACACAAAACATTCGGTTTGTCTTCCTCACAGGGAGCGCTGAGGCGATGGCTGGAAAGCTCGGAAGGAAGCTCGGGGCGGAGGAGTACATCGAGAAACCCTTCTCATTTTCCAAACTGCTCGCCGCTGTGGGGACGACCTTGGGACAGAAGTAGTGAATTCTCCAGTCACTATGGGCGACTTCCTACACACAACACCCCATCACCAGGAGAAGAGGCACACCATGCGAAAAAGCATCTTCGTCAGCATAACTGTTTTCCTTGTTGTCTTGATCTCTCTCGCTGCGCCGCCCGACCTCGTTGCACAATGCCGGGTTGAGGGCAGCACCGTGCTTTGCGGCACCGTCCGCTTTCAAGTGCTCAACCCCACATTTGTGAGGATGGAGTATTCACCGTCAGGCTCATTCATTGATGCCCCGTCGGCAGTTGTGCTCAAGCGCGACTGGAAGCCGGTGAAGGTCGAAGCCTGGGGCGACAAGGATTGGGTCGTGGTGAAAACGCCTGGGTTGATACTTCGGTATCGGGTCAATTCAGGAAGGTTCACCAAAGACAACCTTCAGATCTCGTGGAAGGAAGGGGCGCGAACAATCGTATGGAAACCGGGGGATCCTGATCGAGGCAATCTTGGCGGTACTTTGTATTCACTGGATGGTGTGAGAACGGGGCGTTTGCCGAAGGTGGAGCCAGGGCTCCTGAGTCGAAGCGGCTATTTCCTTCTGGACGACAGTCGCACGCCGGTATGGGATGCATCCGCAGCCTGGATTGTCCCGCGGAGAGAAAGCAACAGTCAGGACGTGTACTTTGCCCTCTATGGAAGGGACTACGCACAGGCGCTGAAAACGTATGCTGAACTGTGCGGCGAGATTCCGATGATCCCTCGCTACACGCTCGGCTCCTGGATCACCGATCTTAACTATGAGTACCTTCCAGGCACGGAAATGGTTGATAAGTACCGGTACACGGAAAAGGATCTCAGAAGGCTTGTGGAGCGATTCCGGAGCCTGAATATTCCTCTCGACGTCCTCGTGCTCGACTATGCATGGCATCGATTCGGATGGAAGGGAGGCTACGACTGGAGCGAAATTTTTCCGCAGCCCAAGGAGTTTCTCGATTGGGCACACGCGAACGGCCTGAAGATCTCCCTTAATGATCATCCCGGCTACGCGAAGGAAAGCACCCTCTCCGACGATGATAGTCATGCAGAGCGTGTGCGTGCCGAGCTGGGTCTCCCTCAGCCGGAGAAGCCCACCTATACGCTTGAACTCGCGTCCGGGTGGAAGTTCCGGACGGATCCGGGCGATAGCGGTGTGGCCAATCGTTGGTTTCACATCGACACCAAGGATGATGGATGGACCACCATTCAAGGTGGAAAGCCCTGGGAGGAACAAGGATTCGCAGCCTATGACGGTCTGGCCTGGTATCGCCAGTCAATCTTTCTTCCGGTCAACGTGCCGTTCGGTCGCCTCTACCTGATCTTTGGCGGGGTAGACGATGAGTACGATCTGTACGTGAACGGCGCCAAAATAAAGCATCACGGCGCACCGAACAGCAGCGTTTTCAATACCGTTACATTCACCGATGTCACTGCTGTTCTCAGACGTGGTGAGGATAACCTGATTGCACTGCGGGTCAACGACTGGGGTGGGGGCGGCGGACTCACCTTCGGTCCTACTATGATCGCGAACAAGCCGCCCGCGGAGGGCATCCGATTCAACCTGGCAGACAAAAAGCACGCGCAGGTCTTCATGGATGTGCTGCATAATCCTCTGGTTGATCAAGGAGTGGACTTCTGGTGGGTCGATGGTGGCCGGGGATCTTGCGAAATGGAAGGATTGAACAGCCAGATGTGGACAAATCGTGTCTTTTACGACTTCACGGAGAAGCACACGAAGAAGAGAGGATTCATCTTCAGCCGGTACGGGGGGTGGGGGAGTCACCGATATCCTTCATACTTCACAGGCGATACGTACTCTCAGTGGGAGGTGCTCGCCTATCAGGTGCCGTTCACCGCACAAGGTGGCAACGTCCTCATGCCCTACATAACGCACGACATTGGCGGCTTCATTGGACCGAATGTGAGTTTCGACTTGTACGCACGATGGGTGCAGTTCGGAGTGTTCAGCCCGTTGCTGCGGCTCCATTCTGCGCACGAAAATCCCAAAGAGGGAAACCTCCGGATGCCGTGGACGTACGGTGAGAAGGGGATCGAGATGGCGAGGAAATTCTTCCGTCTTCGCTACAGTCTGATTCCGTACACTTACACGTACGCCCGCGTCGCGCACGAGGATGCGCTTCCGATCGTACGGCCCCTCTACCTGGAATATCCGACCCGTAGTGAAGCCTACTCGCATCCGCAGGAGTATTTCTTCGGAAGGGAGCTTCTTGTCGCGCCGGTCACCGATTCAACCGGCAGACAGTCTATCTACCTGCCGCCCGGCGAGTGGATTGACTACTTCACGGGAAAGCGATACAAGGGAAATCAGGTCGTGAATGACAAGTATCCGCTTGACCGGATGCCCCTCTTCGTTAAATCGGGCTCTATCGTGCCTCTGCAACCGGATATGGCCTACTCTGACCAGAGAGCGCTTGACACGCTGGTTGTCGAGATCTACGGTCCTGACGAAGCAAAATTCTCGCTGTACGAGGACGACGGGATTTCTCTGGAATATCGTTCGGGCAGATATGCCTGGACGCCGCTAACGTTTTCCAAGCGCAGTGCTGATCAGTATGAACTGACCATCGGGCCGACCAGGGGGCAATTCAATGGCCAGCCGGCACGGAGAGCGTATCAGCTACGCTTCCATGGTCTTCGCCAGCCGAAGGGAGTTGCCGTGGACAAACAGGATCTGACGGCAGAGTCGCTGCGAGAAGGGTGGCGGTGGGATAAGGAGCACTCCGTGGTGATCGTCAACCTGGAAATGAGAGCAATAAGGGAAGCAGTAAGCGTTGAAATAAAGTGAAATCTCATAACGGTAGCGCATAATCAGACCCTTCAATTTTCAATTGGGAGGATAGATCATGAGAGCCAAAACATTGCGATCAGTGTTTGTCCCCGTTCTTCTCCTTTTCTTGTCGAGCCCCTCTCAGGCTCAGAAGCTCAAAGTGTTCATCTCAGTCGATATGGAAGGGATTACCGGCGTTGTGCATGGAGATCAGACCGGAGCGGGCGGTCACGACTACAACATGGCCAGGAAGTGGATGACCGCGGATGCGAATGCGGCGATACTCGGCGCGCTCGACGCCGGTGCAACGGAGATCATCGTGAACGATTCGCACGGTGACCAGAGAAACCTGTTGCTGTCCGAGCTTCATCCGGCTGCGACGCTTATTGCTGGATCCCCGAAACCAATGGGCATGATGCAGGGGATCGACGGCACGTTTGATGCGGTGATGTTCGTCGGTTATCATGCGAAAGCGGGGACCGTCGATGGGGTTCTCGATCACACGATCTCGGGAGCCGCGGTTTACTCAATCAGGATCAACGGCATCGAGATGCCGGAGCTGGGGATCAACGCGCTCGTCGCTGGGCAGCATAATGTGCCTGTTGTCTTGATCACTGGCGACAAGGCGGTGTGCGAGCAGGCTAAAGAGATCCTCGACGACAAGATCGTCACAGCCCAGGTCAAAGAAGGCATTGGGCGATATGCAGCCAAGAACCTGTCCTCCGAGAGGGCGCAGCAATTGATCCGCCAGCAAGCGAAAGCGGCAATGGAAAAGCGAAAGGAGATTAAGCCGTATAAGCTCAACCCGCCATATCGTTTTGAGCTTGCGTATGTGCGCAGCTCTCAGGCGGACAATGCGATGTTCGTCCCGGGTATCAAACGGTTGAACGCGCGCACCATCGGGTTCCAAACAGAAGACTACATCACCGGGTACCGGCTGCTGCGCGGAGCGATATCGCTGGGGAGGGAGTGACATCAGATGTAGGACGGGTCGCCAGACCCGTCAATCGAGGCCGGGTCTTATCATCCGATAGTTAGTTCTCTGACGCTCCGCGTCAGCTAACAGGACTTCAGGTCCTGCGAACGAGAAGGGCCGGAGTGAAACTCCGGCGTGGTTTTTCTTCGACAGTGCAACTGTCGAAGAACGTCCGGGTGACATCGAGTAGGATGTTCTGCAAAAGGAGGTTGACATGAGAAAAGCATTCTCTTTTGCACTATTCTTGATTATCATACCCCTTTTCGCTTTCCCTCAGCAAGCTCCGGCCCAACATCCGGTGCCATCCCCGCTCGGTTCTCTGAGTCCGAGGACCGGCCTCTTGCTGAAGGACAGCATCACCGTCAAGCTGATTCAGACAAGCTCCGGCGATCTCGCTCATGACTACGTGCGGCAGATTGCACAATGGGATCGGTCGCAATACACGCCGGGATATGCTCTCGCCGCCGAGTGGGTCCGCCAGAAGGCTGTGGAGTTCGGTTTGGAACAGGTGACCATCGAGCATTACCCGTCGGATGGGAAGATCGATTACTTCGGCAATCGTACACAGAAGTTCTGGAGCGTCAAGAAAGCCGAGCTCTGGTTGACTTCGCCGTATGAGGTGCGGCTGACGTCGTACGCCGAGCTTCCGATGTCGCTGGCTCGCAACAGCAGTTCTGCGGACATCGAGACTGAAATCATCGATGTCGGCACCGGCTTGGGGGAGGACGATTTCAAGAAAGATGTGAAAGGAAAGATCGTCTTCACCACTGGCAATCCTCAGCTCGTCTTTCAAAGAGCCGTCGTTCAGCGTGGAGCGGCGGGTATTGTCACGTCATATTCGGTTCCGGAGTTTGACGTCCTGAACCGTCTGCCCGGTGATTTCCCCGATCAGGTTGGATGGGGTTCGATCCCGCAGCCCGGCGAAAAGACTCCTGCCAGCTTCGCGTTTCTCATCTCAGCCCGACGTGCCCAAGAACTCAGGACCCTGGCACGGGCGGGGACCCCGCTTCGCATGCGCGCATTTGTGAATGCAGAGTTCTCGGACGGAAACATTGAAGTTGTGAGCGGCCTGGTCCCGGGATCGAATTACCCCAATGAAGAGATCGTCGTGACGGCTCACCTTGATCATTACAAGCCGGGAGCAAACGACAATGCTTCAGGGAGCGCGTCGATACTCGAAGCGGCCCGAACGCTGAATCAGCTCATTCAGGAGAGGAAGCTGCCCAGGCCATTACGGAGCATCAGGTTTCTCTGGGTGCCGGAATACAGCGGATTGTACGCGTGGTTCTCGAAGCACCTTGATGATCCAATCAAGCGGATTGCGAATCTGAACTTCGACATGCTCGGAGAAGACCTTCTTCTCACCAATGCCGTGTTCGCCATCGCGTACACTCCTGACTGGAACCCCACATTCCTGAACGCTCTCACGGAGTCGATTCTTCAGTTCATGAACCGGTACAACGACGACCGGTATCCCCTCCAGAAGGATTTCCATATCATCTCGGTCACAGGATCGCGCAATCGACTGCAGGGGAGAATGGTCCTGTACACGACAGGCACGGACCATGAGGTATTCAACGACGCGAGAATTCCCGGCACCGGTGCACTCGGCTGGCCGGACTATTTCTACCACTCCAGTGAAGACACGCCGGACAAGACTGATCCGACCCAACTCCATCGGGTGATCTTCTTTGGACTGGCAGCGATGACCACATTGGCATATGCCGATGATCAGGACGCGGCCGAGTTAGCTCGGCTTGCGCTTCTCTATGGAAAGAAACGAATTGCCGGGAGCGAGCATGAAGCACTGGGAGCTCTCTTTGGTGCGAAAAAGGAGAATTTACTCGAAGATGAATCGAACGCGAAGATACTGATCAAACATGTGTACGGACGGGAACGAGCAGCTGTGAGGACATGCGGCGTTTTTACAAAGACTCCCGCTACGAAGAATGCCATTGAGAACCTTGCCGGAATGTTGAATGACGACGAAGCAACATCTCTGAAGAATATCGAGGAAGTTGCCTCCGCCAGGGCAAAAGACTTCAACGTCGTGCGCAAGGCCCCGTCTCTCACGGATGTTGAGCGACGAGCATCTCGGATGATACCTGAATGCATGAAAGGGAAGGAGATCTACGGCGTGAACTATGTCGCGTCGAAGCTCATGGCGGATTCCACGGTCCAGAAACTCAGCGTCGGGATCAGGGAAGCGATGCAGCGGATGCGGGAACGGGGGCAGGGTGCTCTCAGGATAATGGGAATGCCTAATGCGCCGGCCCGTTATGCAAATGGACAACGGTCAATCCTGGAAATCCGGGATGCTTTCACCGCGGAATATGCACCGATGCCGATCGATGCCCTCATCGCGTACTTCCAGGCCTTTGAAAAGGCAGGGGTGATGAGGATCGTGAAGAAATGAGGAGAGAGGAGAAGTCCGACTTCTATCCAGGAAACCTTCCGAAGGTTCTCCTGCAAGCTTCCAGACCTTCGGAAGGTTCCATGAGAAGTCGGACTTCTTCCCCGCCAAAGTCACTGTTTCTTCAAACCACCCGCCCGTTCCGGATCGCGCGGCTCCGGCCACGGTCGAGGCTTACCCGTTCGTGGATCGGTGGGCATCACACGCCGGTCGCGTGGAACGAAATCGGGATCTTCAGACGCTTGGTACACGAGACAAGCTGTAAGGACGATGTTGTTCTTGATCTCGTCGAACACTAGCTTGTCATACGTGTCCCGATTGGTGTGCCACGTATAAGTGCCGTAGTCCCAGGAGTTTGAGCCGAGCCCGAATGCCGGCGCGCCTGCAGCGATGAACGGAGCGTGATCGCTGCCGCCGCCAAATGGAATACCGGGGAGGCCCACCCTAATCTCACGTGTGACCTGATCCGGCACTCTTGAGAGCCACCGTGCCAGGTGCTCAGCCGCGCTGAGCAACCCCATGGCGCTGGTATTTACCACTCGCCCCGTCCCATTGTCCTGATTGAACACCGCCTGGAGCTTCTCGACGATATCCGGAAGGTCTTTTGCGAACGCACGCGAGCCGTTCAGTCCCTGTTCCTCGCTTCCCCAGTGGCCTACCAGGATCGTCCGCTTCGGATTGGGGTAGTACTTCTTGAGGATCCGCATCGATTCCATCATGATCAGCGTGCCCGTTCCGTTGTCCGTCGCCCCTGAGCCGCCGTCATGCGAGTCGAAATGCGCCGAGAGGATCACGTACTCATCCGGTTTCTCGCTGCCGCGCATCGTGGCGATCGTGTTTAATGCAGGCACAGGGCCAAGGAATTTGGATTCGGTCTCGACCCTGATGATCGGGTTGTCACCGTATTCGGCAAGCCGATACAAGAGGTTGTAGTCCTCGAGGGCCAGCGCGACCACAGGAACTTTGTTGTTCTCGGTTCCGAAGACCCTGTATACTCCATAGCCTCCGGGCCAATCCGACGTCAGGACTCCGACCGCGCCTGCATTCTCCAGGACTATCGCGAGCGTGTCGCGGCTGAATCCCGTCTTCCTCAGCCGATCCCGCCAATCTCTGCTGATCTTATCACGAACTGATTTCAGACTGTCAAACGACTCCTTCAGGGCAAACTCCTCCCAGGTCTTATCGGGTCGTCCCGTGGGCTGAGGCTGGGAGACGAGCACGAATTTGCCCTTGACGTTTGGGAGCCACTTGAGGAAGGCGAGTGAATCAGGCACGTCAGCGAGAATGATCAATCCGGCCGTCACGCCGCCTTTCTTCGTGGCGGGACTCCATTCCAGCATCATCCCTTCGAGCGTCCTTACGCGCGGTTGCAGAAGGTCGATGTGCGTGATGCCTCGTTCCCACCCGCGCCATTTTCCGTATTCCTCGTTCTTCGCCTCGATGCCCCAACTCTGATACTTTGCCACCGCCCAGTCGTTTGCCTTCTTCATCTGCGGCGTTCCGACAAGACGTGGACCGATTACATCGAGAAGCTCGTGCGCGAGGATCTCGACGAGTGATGAATCCTTCGCTTCGCTCCAGATGTTCTTGATGACCTGGTCATCTGTGGGAAAGGTCGGACCGGCCGATGGGGGTCCGAAGCGCTGGCCTGATGCGGGAACGACGATAACGAGAAGAAGGAATGAAAGGAAGAAACCGATGGATCGTTTGTTCATAGCTCCTCCGAGGTGATGAGTAGATGCAGGTTCATGGATGTGCTAATACATAGGAATTCCGGCAGGGGGTCTTGAGCGTTCAATCTGTGGCAATTTCGGTGACGCTTCAAGGAGTAAGAACGAACTTGCTTTCAGAAAGTTACGGCCGTTCCCGCAAACGAGAAGGCTGCGGAAAGGGGCAATTCGACAATGCGCTGCAGTTGCCTTTCAATGGAAACTCAGTTAGCTTCGCACATCGATACAAGGCCCTCTTCAGCCACCTGAGCACCCCCGAACCCTCCTGGAAGACCGGATCATGGACACCGATCGATCCTCTCCTCAAAACGGAAGCTCACTGTACGTTGTGCTGGTCACCGTCGTCGCGGCCCTTGGCGGCCTCCTCTTCGGATACGACACGGCGGTGATCGCCGGCGCCATCGGATTTCTCCAGACGCATTTCGGTCTTGATCCCACGCTGAAAGGGTGGGCCGCGGCGTGCGCCCTGCTGGGATGCGTCGTGGGCGTCTCGTTTGCGGGCGTCTTCAGCGACAAGCTGGGCAGGAAGAAAACCCTCGTTCTGGCAGGCCTTCTCTTTCTCGTCTCATCGATCGGAACTGCCGTGCCGAAGGAGTTCATCACCTTTGTGGTCTTCCGAATCCTCGCTGGCGTGGGTGTTGGGGTCGCGTCCATGGCATCGCCCATGTATATCGCCGAGATCACGCCGGCCCGGGTGCGCGGTCGGATGGTTTCGGTGAACCAGTTTGCCATCGTGACCGGTATGCTGATCATTTACTTCGTTAACTACTTCATTGCCCTTCAAGGGGATGAACCGTGGAATGTCTCGACCGGCTGGCGATGGATGTTTGCTTCAGGAGCAATCCCGTCCGCACTGTTCTTGCTCTTGTTGGTGCTTGTTCCCGAAAGTCCCCGGTGGCTCGTAAAGAGGAATCGCAAAGAGAAAGCACGGACGATTCTTGCAAAAGTGGCTGGAAGCTCGTTTGCTGAGCGTGAGCTCGTTTCCATCGAGGAGGCGCTCGCCCAGGAGAGCGGTTCGCTCAGACAACTCCTCGAGCCGGGATTTCGCATTGTTCTCGTTATCGGTGTCGCGCTGGCCATTCTGCAGCAGGTGACAGGGATTAATGTCTTCCTCTACTATGCTCCGGAAATCTTCAAGAAGCTCGGCTCGGGTGTCGACATTGCCCTTCTGCAGACCATCGTCGTCGGGGCCGTGAACCTGTCGTTCACGATCATCGCCATCTGGGCGGTTGATCGTATCGGCCGGAAGCCGCTGATGCTCATCGGTGCGGCTGGGATGGGGATCTCCCTCGTGGCCATGGGTCTGGCGGCCCAGCTCCAGGCGGTCTCTCTTTGGGTGCTGCTCCTCATCCTGAGCTATATTGCGTGCTTCGCGCTCTCCGTCGGGCCGGTGACCTGGGTTCTTCTTTCCGAAATCTTCCCCACGAGCATCCGCGGCCGCGCGATGTCTGTGGCGACATTCTGCCTGTGGTCGGCGAATTTCGTCGTCTCGCAAACATTTCCCATGATGGATGAAAACCCATGGCTCATCTCTCGGTTCAATCACGGATTTCCTTTCTACGTCTATGCCGCATTCTGTCTCGTTCTTGTGTTGACTGTCTGGAAGGCGGTTCCGGAGACAAAAGGTCGTTCGCTGGAAGAGATAGAAAGATCTTGGTCAAAAGGATTGGATTGAGATTGCTTGGCCGCGCAGGCAGTCGGGTTGACTGGGGCTTATGTCGTCACTGCGAGGCGCCTTGTGTCGAAGCGGGCCCCTGCAATGACAGCCGGCTCCACACGCGCTTGAGCTAATGAACTCTTCGAATCGGAGAACACTGTGATGCATCCTTTCATGCGCTACGCCGCTATTCTTCTTATTCTGCTGAACGTTCATTGTGGCCTGCAACGGGCGCTCAGGGTATCGACGGATGATGCATCTCAAATAATTATCGGCTCTCAATCCTCTCCCCTCGAGAGGTACGCCGCGCGGGAGCTTCAGCGGTACCTTTATCAGGTCTCCGGAACGCTTCTCGAAATCCGGCAAGACGTGACGGATATCCGCACACCCGCGTTCGTGATCGGTCAGGTGACGACAAATCCCCTCGTGCACGATCTCGTTCATGCCGGGGAGCTGACAGTTGCCGCGGATGATCCGGGTCCGCAGGGATATGTGTTGAAGAAGATCTCCGTCAACGGCCACCCGCTGATCGCCATCGCCGGGAGCGACGTCGTCGGATGCCTCTATGGCGTCTACGGCCTCCTTGCTGACTACTACGGCATCGGATTCTTCCTCGGAGGGGATGTGCTGCCTGATAAGAAATCGACGTTGCAGTGGGTGAATGTCGATGAGAGGAAAGCACCGGCAATGTATATCCGCGGCTTCCTTCCATGGACGAACTTCCCCCAATCGGCAACGGTCTACTCGTGGGAGGACTGGAGATTCATCATCGACCAGATGGCGAAGATGCGCCTGAACTTCATCCATATCCATAACTACAACGGAGAGCTCGGGCACAATGAGATGTACCATAACTTCACGTACGAAGGCTTCATGTCCCGCGTGTGGATGCCGACAGCCCGCAGCGGGCACAAATGGGCTTGTCCGGGATGGGACGTGAACAAGTATCTTTTCGGCGCGAGTGAACTGTTCGATGACTACGACTTCGGTGCCGACTGTGCGCTGCACAATGAATATCTCACCAACGAGCAAGTGTTCCGTAAGAGCGCGTCGCTCTTTAGCAAGGTGATCGATTACGCTCACACTCGCGGTGTCAGGATCGGCCTGGGGCTCGACATCAACCTTATACCTGAGGAATACAAAGCGAAGCCGGAAGATCCAGAGATAGTCCAGGCGCGAGTCGATCAGATCGTCAATGATTACCCTGATCTCGACTACCTGCTCTGCTTTCAATCGGAGGTCGTGGGGAAGAATCCCGGTTTTTACGAGACGTGGCGCAAGATATTCATGGGTTTTTACGACAGTCTGAGAGTGCGGATGCCGCGAACGCGGCTGGCGGTGGCGGGTTGGGGACTTGACCCCAAGTCCATCGAGACGCTTCCTCCGGACGTCATCTGCGCGCCGATCTCACCTTACTCCGACGCGTGCGAAAGTGGGGCGATCTACGGCGATCGCGAGTACTGGGGGTGCCCGTGGCTTGAGAGGGATTTCAACAGCTCGGAGTACTACTATCCCTACAGGATGCACCTCTCCAATACCATCTCCGCGTATGAAAACCGCGCGCGGAACATGAAAGGATTCTACTGCCTCACGTGGCGCGTGACAGATGCGGTCGACGCCAAAATGTGGTACGTCAGCAGGGCGCCGTGGGATTCCGAAGGACGGTATCGCTCATCCGAGGCGGTCTACCGCGAATACGCGGTTCTCAACTACGGTCCCGAAGCTGCGTCGGAAATCACTCCCATCATCAATCAAAACGAACCGTTCGCATGCGATTTCGGTGAGTGTGAAGGAACACCGCAGTTCGCGACGTATCCGGCCCGGTACCTTTTCAACCTGTCAAAGTTCAGATTCCTGGATAAGGGAGGGCAACAACCGAAGGAATATCTGGCTGCTGAGCACACAGCGCAGCAGGGTATCTGGCATGTGCCGTGGGATGAAGGGGCCGAATGCGTCGTCTTCAATAAGGCGGGAGACTGGATTGCTTTCGACAGCATCGATGTCGGCAGCAATGCGACGCGCTTCGAAGTCCGATTCTCCACGGTCAACGATGGGGCAGTGATCGAAGTGCGGATCGACTCGGCCAAGGGTCCGGTCGCCGGGTCGCTCCGGCTCCACAACACGGGTGGAATCCAGAGGTGGGAGAGCAAGGTGGGAGAGATCACGCCGATCAGTGGTGTGCGCACGATCTTTCTCCATTTCGTACCGAGTAGCGAACCGCCGAACGATCACGAAAAAGCGCAGGAGCAGATTGCACTGATAGACAGGTGGATTCAGCAGACGCTTTCTCCAGGTCGTCGAGCTCGCCTGAACCTCCTTCGATGCAGAATCGCTGCTGCGAAAGACCACATCGAGCTCAACAAGGATTTCCCGGGCTACACGTGGGAAGACTTGCCGGGAGCAGCGGAATCCTGGGTGCACAATTTCGTCTACAGAGTAACGGATATCTCTTCACTCGGAAATGTTATGAGCACCCAGAACCGGTACATCTATTCAAATTACGTGGCCAAGGTGGATACGCTCTGGAGAGCTTTGCCGGTGAGACCTCCTTCAAAGGTGATCGCACGAGGCACGCAGGATGGAGCCGTGGTCAAGTGGAATATTGGATTGGACGGGATTGATGGAATGAATGGAATGGATGGAATATTGGGGTTCAACGTTTACAGGGATGCGGTAAGAATAAACGCAACACTTTTGCCCAGCAATGTTTCAATGTTCGTAGACAGGGTTAACGGCAACTACTCCTACCAGGTTTCCACGATAGATTCGCAACGTGTGGAAAGTCGCCTTTCAATTCCGAGCAGATGCTTCGCCGGACGTGCTGACACTTCAGCCCCACACATCGTGGTTATCTCGCCTCCCACGTCCGTTCCGCTGGGACAGGGTGTTGTTGTCAAGGCACGGGTTCTGGACGACAGAAGATGCAAAGACCTTGCGGCGGCACTGGTCTACCGGCAACTGGGAGATCCAACGTGGAAGGAGCTCCCGATGGAACGACGCACGAAAGCGATCTTCGTTGCCCACGTATCGCCGGTTGAAGTCGGTCTGGATGGAATAGAGTACTTCATCGAGGCGTCCGACGGCGTCAACTCCTCCACCTTCCCTCCATCAGCGCACGAGATGGCACTTGCCGTTGTTCCGTATGTGGTGCAGGATGGCAGCGCTCCGGCCGGGCCCGCAGCCCTCGAAGCGATGAGAGACACTCTCAGATGGACACCAGCGGGCGACGGTGTGTATTGGTACAGGATTTATCGGAGCAGCGATCCTCAGGTCAAGCCGGGACCTTCAACCTTTCTGACGTTTGTCGAGCAAGGTACTCTGAGCTTTAGAGACAATGGTGAGGATTTCGACGGATCGAAGCTTGAGGGAGTCTGGTACTATTGCGTGACGGCGATGGACAAAGCCGGCAACGAGAGCGCGCCGAGTCCGACTGTCGCCATACAGTATGGACGATGAACTTGTGAATGAGCTTGAGTTCATCGCGGAGACGCGGAGAATCGCAGAGTGAGTACGTTGACACTCTCTGCGTACCTCTGCAGTCGCTGCGGTTCTGCGTTAGGAACCATTACAACGAAGAATACCACCTTACTTCAATCGTTCACACTACGAATGTCAGGTGCAGGCCATGAAGTACAAACATGTTGCTGCTCGCACACTGTGCATGGTCATCGCGTTGTTCTCATGCGTGATGTCATCCAGCTTTTCGCAACCGCAGAAGGGCGGTCAGATGAATCGAAATATCCTTCCGGCTGAACTGCGCTGTGAGTATCTTGCCGAGCCTCGCGGGATTGATGAGGTCAACCCCAGACTAAGCTGGATATTGGAGGTGAAAGACAAGACTCGGGGGCAAAAACAGACTGCTTACGAGATTCTGGTTTCGACCAGCGACAAGAAGCTGGGCTCTGATGAAGCGGATCTGTGGAATAGCGGGAGGGTGGAATCGGCGCAGTCGAATCAGATCGAATACGATGGAAGAGCGTTGACCTCGCGGCTCAGATGCTACTGGAAGGTCCGTGTCTGGGACAGGGATGGCAACGTCTCTCCCTGGAGCGCAAATGCATCCTGGACGATGGGGCTTTTGGGGAAAAGCGATTGGGCGGCGAAGTGGATTGGCGGAAAACCCGTGGTGCTCACAGACGACCACAGGGCTGATAGCCTGGCGAGACTCATGTCGCCGTCGCCTCTTCTCCGAAAATCGTTTCACAGCGCAGAGCCGATCGTGAGGGGGACGATGTATGTGACGGCCCTGGGTCTCTACGAAGTCAAGTTAAACGGCCAGAGGGTTGGGGATCAGGCCCTTGCTCCCGAATGGACAGACTACGATGATCGAATTCAGTACCAGACGTACGACGTAACGAGTCTGATGGCGAAAGGAGAGAACGTCATCTCGGCAACGCTGGCGGATGGGTGGTACGTGGGTGCCGTCGGTTGCTTCAACGATCTCGTCGTGAATCGAGGCAGGGCCTACAATTCGCTCGATCGCAAGCTGCTCCTACAGCTGGAGATCGAGACAGCCGGTGGCCGATCAATCCGAATCGTCTCCGATGAAGGCTGGCGGGTGAACGCAGACGGACCCGTTCGCTCTGCCGACATCTACTTGGGTGAAACCTTCGATAGCAGGAAGGAGCTGGAAGGCTGGGAACGTCCCGGGTTCAACGATTCACGTTGGGAAACGGCAGCAGTCTATCCTGCTCCCGCAGCCGCCCTCGTGGCGCAAATGAATCAGCCAATACGGAAGACGCAGGAACTGAAGCCCATCGCCTTGACGGAGCCATCTCCCGGCACATACATTTTCGATATGGGTCAGAATATGGTCGGATGGTGCCGGATGAAGTTCAATGAACCCGAAGGGAAAGAGATCACCGTTCGGCACGGCGAGATGCTGGCTGAAGATGGAAAACTCTACACAGAGAACCTCCGAAGGGCGGCTCAGACGGTCAGATTCATCGCCGATGGAAAAGGTGAACAGATCTACGAGCCGCGGTTTTCGTACTTTGGCTTTCGCTACGTTGAGATCTCGGGCCTGGGCAAGAGGCCTCTGCTCGATATGGTCGTCGGCTTGGAGGTGACCTCTGATATCGCCGCGGCCGGCGAGTTCGAATGTTCCAGTAAGGATCTTAACCAGCTTTGGAAGAATATTCTGTGGACACAATGGGACAACCTCATCGGCATCCCAACCGACTGTCCACAAAGAGATGAACGCCTTGGGTGGATGGCGGACGCACAGGTTTTTTCGCAGACCGCGATCTACAACTCCGACATGGCTGCCTTCTTCACTAAGTGGGTACAAGACATCCGAGATGCTCAGCATCCCGACGGAAGGTATCCTGACGTCGCGCCGGTGCCACGATATCTGCCGTTCTTCAACGCGCCGGCCTGGGCTGACGCCGGTGTCATCGTACCTTGGCGGATGTATCAGAACTATGAGGATGTTCGAATCCTTCGAAAACACTACGCCTCGGCAAAACGGTTCATCGGTTTTGTCCGCTCGAAGAATCCCAATTTGATCTGGACAGAGGCCGTGGGGAATATGTATGGAGATTGGCTGAACGGGAATACGATCGTGGCTGAGGGGTATCCGAAGACCGGAGGTCAGGTGCCTCATTGTATCTTCAACACGATGCACTTTGCCCAGTCCGCTCAGATTCTTGCCGAGATGGCGAAGGTGCTGGGTCGCGAGGACGAGGCGCTCGAGTATGCCAGACTTGCAGCGGAGGTCCGGAGCGCCCTCATCGAGCACTTTGTGAATAAGGAAGGATACATCGCGGGGAACACACAGGCGGGCTACGCCCTCGCCCTGGCATTTGGATTGATGCCTGACGAACTGCGGGAGAAGACGTTTGAGCACATGCTGAGCTGCATCGCAGACTATGACTTCAGGATTTCAACGGGTTTTCTCTCGACCGTCTGCATGATGAATGAACTCGCCCGCCGCGGCCGTGCCGATGTCGCGTATCAACTTCTTGAAAGCCACCGTTTTCCGTCGTGGCTCTACCAGATTGATCAGGGGGCCACGACCATCTGGGAGCGATGGGATGGATACGTCAAAGGCCGCGGCTTTCAGGATCCCGGCATGAATTCGTTTAACCACTATGCTATCGGATCCGTGGGCGAGTGGATGTATGCACATATCCTCGGCATCCAGCGGGATGAGAAACATCCGGGATTCTCCGAAATCGTCATTGCTCCAAAGATTGGAGGCACCTTGACTTGGGCGAAAGGGAAGTATCATTCGATCTTCGGTGACATAGTAAGTGAATGGAAATTGGATAACGGTGTGCTGCGTTTTCAAGTTGAGGTACCACCGAATACTGCTGCAAAGATCTATGTTCCGACGTCGGACAAGAACGCGATCAGGGAAACCGCAGTGGATGTCGACCGGGCAGAAGGCGTGAGCTTCATCAAGATGGAAGGAGACGCAGCGCTGTTTGCCGTTTCCTCGGGCCGATACGATTTTGTATCGTCATTCTCGAAGAAAGAACCGGTCGCATACACGGCCAAGCCGAGGATTTCGTTTGAGCGGGAGCTCGATGCGGATGGAAACCTGAAAATCATCCTGGAACCGTCGCATCCGGACGTGAAAGTGTACTTTTCTCTTGATGGCTCCGAACCGACGACCATGTATCAAGAACCATTCCTGATCGGGAGAAATACCACCGTCATGGCGAGGTCTCAGCAGGAAGGCATGCTACCGAGTTTCCCGTCGGTGGCACGGTTCGTTTTCACCGACGACGATCCAGCGACTAGGCATGTTCCGAACACGATCCGTGCGCACAAGGCCTTCGGCCGGGTTGTGAGGTATTCAAACGCGTACAGCCCGAGGCGCCCGGGTGGCGGGGAATCCGGTCTGGTTGACGGCAAACTCGCCACGCTGGATCATATCGATCCGGAATGGCAGGGTTTTGACGGAGTTGATATCGAAATCGTCGTCGACCTTGGGAAGATTATGCGGATCCGGTCTATCGCGGCGAACTTCCTTCGTCACCAAAGTATGAAAATATTCCTCCCGACCAAGATCGAGTTCTTGGTCTCGGAGGATGGCAACCAGTTCTTACCCGTGGGATCGCTGGAGAACGCGGTCGATCCGACAGCGGTCGCGACAATCAAGGCATGCAGGAAAGAATTTCAGCCGCGGAACGCCCGGTATATCAAGATGATAGCTCACAACCTGAGCAGGTCTCCCGACTGGCATCCGCAGAAAGGGGAAAGCGCCTGGCTTGCTGTCGATGAAATTATCGTTGAATGAACATGACGTTAGGTCCCACGCACCTCCAAGGTGCGTGGGACCTCATAAAGCACAGAAGGAATCATCCTTATGACTGCAGAACAAGTTCTCAGCTCGATTGTGGTATTCTCTTTCGCTCTCCTCACGATAACCCGCGAGACATCTGCGCAAGGCGATCCGCCTCGCTTGAGCTCACCGGACAAGAAAACGGCGGTAAGAATCGAACTCGGCAAGGACATCCGGTTATCCATTCTCCATAACGAAGAGCAAGTCCTCGCGCTATCGAACATTGCTCTGGAGCTTGATGGGAATCGACTGATCGGGAGATCTCCGGCCGTCAGCCGAACGGAGACTCGCTCGGTCTCCGAGACCATCACCCCAGTTGTTCCGGAAAAGCGGTCCGTGATACCGGATGTTTTCAACGAGCTCACCATTCATTTCAAGGGCAACTATGGTCTGATCATCCGGGCCTATAACGACGGCGTGGCTTACCGGCTCTTTACCCGCTTGCCGGGAGAAATCACGGTGAAGCATGAGCATCTGGAAATCATCGTTTCGCCTGACGATTCGATCTTCTTCCCGGAAGAGACGAGCTTCCTCTCGCACTCAGAGCGCCTGTACAAGTACCTTGCCGTCAAGGAAATCGCTGACACACAAATGTGTTGTATCCCGGCACTGCTAGCCAAAGAGAACGGGTGGAAAGTTGCCATCACAGAATCAGACTTGCTTGATTATCCCGGATTGTATTTTAGGGGAGCCGGCAAAGGTGAGGCAAGGTTGAAGTCAAAGTTCCCCCCATACCCCCTTGAGGAGCAACTCGTTGGCGACCGGACCATCAAGGTCACGAAGAGAGCGGACTATATTGCGAAGACGAAGGGTTCGCGGCAGTTTCCGTGGCGCGTGTTTGCAGTCTCTGAGAAGGACGGGGACTTGATCGAGAATGATATTGTCTACCGCCTCGGCAGCCCATTGAGACTGAAAGAGACCTTCTGGATCAAGCCCGGGAAAGTGGCGTGGGATTGGTGGAACGCGAACAACGTTTACGGCGTCGATTTCAAGTCCGGGATCAATACACAAACATACAAGTACTACATCGACTTCGCGTCACAGTACAGTCTGGAATACATAATTCTGGATGAAGGTTGGTCGAAGCCGTCTGATCTCTTCCAGATCAATCCCGAGATGAACATGGATGAGCTCTTTGCGTACGCGAAGCAAAAGAACGTGGGTATCATCTTGTGGGTCGTCTGGAACGTGCTAGACGAGCAAATGAATGATGCGCTCGACCAATTCGCGCGGTGGGGTGCGAAAGGGATCAAGGTGGACTTCATGCAGCGCGACGATCAGAAAGTGGTGAACTACTACGAGAAGGTCGCACAGGAAGCCGCGAAACGACATCTCCTGGTCGATTTTCACGGCTCATACAAGCCGACGGGTTTCAGCAGGTCGTATCCGCACGTTCTGACACGCGAAGGGGTGCAGGGACTCGAGCAGAGCAAGTGGTCGTTCAACATAACACCGAAACACGACGTCACACTGCCGTTCACTCGCATGTTCGCGGGAGCGATGGACTACACACCGGGGGCGATGGTCAATGCCACGAAGGACAACTTCAGGCCGATCTTCAATCAGCCGATGAGCCAGGGGACGCGCTGCCACCAGCTGGCGATGTACGTGATCTACGAGAGTCCTCTGCAAATGCTTTGCGACTGTCCAACGAATTACTTGAGAGAACCCGAGGCCATGGAATTTCTTTCGGCCGTGCCAACGGTGTGGGATGAAACCAGGGCGCTCGATGCAAAGGTGGGAGAATACCTCACTGTGGCACGCAAGAAGGGGGAAGATTGGTTTGTCGGTTCGATGACGGACTGGACGCCGCGCGATATCGAGATCAACCTCAGATTCCTTCCCCGTGGCAAGTATCAGGCTACCATCTACGCGGATGGGCCCAATGCTCACCGGTACGCAAGCGACTACCGCAAAGAGCGCAGAGAAGTCAGCAGATCGGATGTGCTCAGGATTCACCTCGCTCCCGGCGGCGGCTGGGCAGCACACCTTGCGAAACTCGACTAGAGGCATACCCCAACCGACCTGTTGTTGTCCGATAGTTGCACTATCGGACACGATTCGAAAAGGACTTGGAGTCCTATGGACGAGAAGGGCCGTGGTGAAACTCCGGCACGGGCTTTCTTCGACAGGAACGTGAGTGACAACGAGGTCAGATGTCATTCCCGCTGAAGTCTACCCGACCACGCCGTTCAGGCGGGCGAGAATACAGAACTCGGCTTGGTCCTGGATCCCTGCTTCCGCAGGGGTGACATCACATGCAATGTCATTCCCGCGTAAGCGGGAATCCAGAACTCCGCTTCGACCTGAAGGCCTGCTGAATTGAATAGCACGAACTGAAACCGTATCTTGTAGTAACGGCTACTGAAATCGAGCAATAACTTCTGACTAGTTCATGAAGGGCCTTGTCTTCAATATTCAGCGGTTCTCGGTCAATGATGGCCCGGGCATCCGGACCACGGTTTTTCTCAAGGGTTGCCCCATGCATTGCCCCTGGTGCCACAATCCGGAATCCATTTCGCCGGATAGACAGATCGTGCTGCGCGGCGAGCGATGTTTGCGTTGCGGCGACTGTTACGCGATATGCAAGAACCACGCGATCCGCAAGCAGGATGGAGAATATGTGACCCAGCGGGCAGTCTGCAAGGAGTGTGGCGAGTGTGTTGAAGTGTGTGTGGCGGAAGCCCGCGAGATCGTCGGCAGAGAAATGACGACAGAAGATGTCATCCGCGAAATCGAAAAGGACAGGATCTTCTTTGAGCAGTCGGGAGGTGGGGCGAGCTTCTCTGGCGGCGAGCCCTTTCTGCAACACGAGTTCTTGTTGTCCCTCGTCAAGGCGTGCAAAGAAAGGGGTATCCACACCGTTGTCGATACGGCCGGCTATACCTCTCCTGATGTCCTGCAACGGATCAGTCAGTTCGTAGATCTTTTTCTGTACGACCTTAAGACCATGGACAACACGCAGCACCAAGAGTTCACCGGCGTTTCCAATCGGATTATTCTCGAGAACCTTCAGCATCTCGCCGAATGGGGACACAAAGTCATCGTGCGGATACCGGTTATTCCGGGAGTGAACGAGGATTCGGAAAGCGTTCGTCGTATCGGCTCGTTTGTCGGGGCACTCGGAAATGTTGAGGAAATCCATCTTCTGCCGTACCATCAGACCGGTATCGAGAAATATCGCCGTCTCGGAATGGACTATCGGATGAATGGAACGTCTGTTCCGACCCAGGGTGACCTGGACCGACTTGTTGGTGAGCTCAAAGGCCATGTTGCTGCTGTTTCGATCGGAGGGTAGTGCATGACTGAGCGGGTAAGGAAACTGCGCGAGCAGAGCTTGAATGCCGTTCCGAGTCTCTCCCCCGAGCGTGCTCTCCTGGTGATGCAGACATACAGGGACACTGGACTTCACTCAGCTCCCATGCGGCGTGCATTGACGTTCAAAAGGATTATGGAGGAGAAGGCGATCTGCGTGAATGACGGTGAGCTCATCGTCGGTGAGCGCGGCCCGGCACCGAAGGCGACGTATACCTATCCCGAGATTTGCTGCCACAGTCTGGAGGATCTGGATATCCTGAACAACCGAGAGAAGGTGCGGTTTCGCGTCGATGATGAGATGAAGAAGACGTATCAGGAAGTCCTAATCCCGTTTTGGAGAGGAAAGACGATCCGCGAGAAGATCTTCTCGGAGATGACCGACGAGTGGAAAGCTGCGTACGAAGCGGGAGTATTCACGGAGTTCATGGAACAGCGCGCCCCCGGCCACACCGTTCTGGACGACAAGATCTATCGTAAGGGGATGCTCGATTTCAAGCGGGAAATTGAAGACGGCTTGAGATCACTTGACTTTCACAACGACCCGGAGGCGTACAGGAAGCAAGAAGAACTGAAAGCGATGAGCGTCTGTGCTAATGCGATCATGACCCTGGCGAATCGTTATGCGGACGTCGTCGGCGAGCTCGCACGAAAGGAAAGGGATCCTGCACGGAAGAAAGAACTCGAAATCATCGAAAAGAATTGCCGCAGGGTTCCCGCCCACGCTCCGGCGAACTTCTGGGAGGCGCTGCAATCCTACTGGTTTGTGCACCTCGGCGTCATCACAGAGCTCAATCCCTGGGATGCGTTCAATCCGGGCCGACTTGACCAGCATCTTTATCCTTTCTACAAGCAGGTGCTCGAAGAGGGAACGGTCACCCCGGAGAAGGCGAGAGAGCTCCTCCAATGCTTCTGGATCAAATTCAACAATCAACCTGCTCCTCCGAAGGTAGGCGTGACTGCCGCTGAAAGCTCAACCTACACCGACTTCGCCAACATCAATACCGGGGGTCTCCGTCCCGACGGGACCGACGGCGTGAACGAGCTGACGTACCTGGTGCTCGACGTGATCGACGAGATGCGGCTTGTCCAGCCAAGCTCGAATATCCAGCTCAGCAAGAAGAATCCCGACGAATTCCTCAAGCACGCATGCCGGGTCATCCGCAAGGGGTGGGGACAGCCATCGGTTTTCAACGCGGACGCGATCGTCGATGAGCTGTTGCGCCAGGGCAAGTCGGTCGAGGACGCGCGCAACGGCGGTGCAAGCGGTTGTGTGGAGACAGGTGCGTTCGGCAAGGAAAGCTACATCCTTACAGGATACTTCAATCTCCCAAAAGTCCTTGAGGTCACCCTGAATAACGGTGTCGATCCCAGGACGCGGAAAAAGATCGGTGCCGAAACCGGTGAACCCGCGGATTTTACGTCGTTCGACGATCTTGTGCTGGCCTTCAAGCGTCAGCTCCGTCATTTCGTTGATATCAAGATACGCGGGAACAACGTTATTGAACGGCTGTATGCGGAGTACATGCCGGTACCGTTCCTCTCCATCCTCATTGATGACTGCATCGCCAAGGGGAAGGATTACAATGCCGGAGGGGCACGATACAATACGGACTACATCCAGGGGGTCGGGATCGGAACAGTGACAGACTGCCTTGCAGCAACAAAGTTCCACGTTTTCGAGAAGAAGAACGTCTCCATGTCTGACCTACTGCGGGCTCTCAACGCGAACTTCGAAGGCCTTGAAAAGACACGGCTCTTGCTTGTGAACAAGACACCAAGATACGGGAATGACGATGACTACGCGGACAGTCTGATGAGCATCGTCTTTGATGCCTTCTATGACGAGATCGACGGAAGAAGGAACACCAAAGGCGGCTTCTATCGCATAAACATGCTGCCGACCACATGCCATATATACTTCGGGTCGGTGACCGGTGCAACGCCCGATGGCCGGAAGGCCTGGATGCCGTTGTCTGAAGGAATATCCCCCGTCCAGGGGGCCGATCGGCATGGCCCGACGGCTGTTCTGAAATCCGCCGGAAAGATGGACCATGTGAGAACCGGCGGAACGCTCCTCAACCAGAAGTTCAGTCCGCAGCTCCTGGAATCAGAGAAAGGAATAGACAACCTCTCGTACCTCATCCGCTCCTACTTCAGGATGGGTGGGCATCACATCCAGTTCAACGTGATTACGGCTCAGACACTCCGCAGCGCACAGCAACATCCGGAGCAGTACCGCGATTTGATCGTGCGCGTGGCGGGGTACAGCGACTACTTCTGCGATCTAAGCACGATCCTCCAGGACGAGATCATTGCTCGCACGGAACACCAGGGATTCTCGTAACCGTCTTAAAAACCATTCTTCAATCAGGCTCAGTCCCGACTTCCTTCTCAAACGAGCGACCGGGATATACTCCAATGCAGCCTGTCCTTAGCGAATAACGTCTTCTTCGACTGCACTCCCGATGACACCGCAAGCCATCTCAATAATACCTTGTCATGCCCGCGGATTTTAGGCGGGCATCCAGACAAGCTATGTTCCAGATTCCGTCTTAGAATCCGACGGAATGACTTCCCTCGTTTGAGATGACTTCTAATCTTTGTGGAGGATCTTTGAGATGAGCTCTTACAAAAACTGCTTCTGCCGGACATGGATGATGCCTGCCACGACTTCGAGAGAGGTCCTCAGGTTGCTCCCCGGCTTTCTTATCTTCACGAGCGTACTTCTGGCACAAGATCCGGCGTATTATGTCAAGAAGGCAGGCTGGCATGAGACCATGCGAGCTTCGCGAGAAGCACTCATGTTGCTCCGCGCGACCGAGCCCTCCAGCGCACTGGAGGTCCTCGGGCCGTGGTACGCTATCGGGCCTTTCAAGAGCACCGGCGTAAGCGCATTTGCAGAGGTGTTTGAGCCGGAGAATGAGATCGCCCTTCAGGAGACGTACGGCACTCTGCGGTGGGAACAGAAGCCCGGCTGGAAAAATGGGAGCGTCATTGACCTGGGGCGGGAGACCAAATGTGCAATCTATTTGTACCGGACGCTCACCGTTCAGGCCGACACTGTACTTCCCGTGTCCCTTGGCAGCGATGACGGGATCAAGGTTTGGTTGAACGGCGAGAGCATCCTTGCTCGGAACGTCGACCGGGGGTGTGATCCCGACCAGGAGCTTCTTGATCTTCGTCTGAAGAAAGGTAAGAATACGTTCCTGATGAAGGTCAACAACAACCAGGGAGCGTTCGCGTTCTATTTCCGGCTGGAGGACGCAGGAGTGAGGACGATCTGGTCGCTCTTGCGACGGGACTTTGTCGATGCGAAGAGCGTGCAGGAAATGGAGTGGGAACGGGAGGACAGTATTTGGTTCAACGATTGGACGCCCGGTGATCACGCCGAGCTCGCAGCACGATACATCAATGCTGCATACTTCGAGACTCCCTCGGACCTCGAGGACGCACGACGACGACTGGCAAGGGTGAAGAGCGCCCAGGACCTCACAGCGTTGCGAAACCTCTACATCGCCTCGCACGAATCCGACGCAGCACCGTACATCCTTACGCCGAAGCCCCCACCGCTGCCGCGCATCAATGGCCCGAAGGTTTTTGGCGCGCGCCCCGGAAATCCGTTCCTCTTTACCATACCGGCCACCGGAAACAGGCCGATGGAGTTCTCAGCCGAGGGGCTCCCATCGGGACTGATGCTTGATCCCGTCGCCGGGAGGATAACGGGCGAGGTGAGCGAGCGAGGAACATACTGGGTGACCCTCAAAGCGAAGAATGCGTTGGGTACGGCTTCGAGGCAACTGAAGATCGTCGTCGGCGACCAAATCGCGCTCACACCTCCGCTCGGATGGAATAGCTGGAACTGCTTCGCGAGTGCGGTCGACGACGGGAAAGTCCGTTCTGCAGCTGACGCGTTGGTGAACAGTGGACTGATCAATCATGGCTGGACGTACATCAACATCGACGACTGCTGGGAGATCAAACCGGGCACCGACGACCCAATGCTGATGGGGGAACCGCGCAACGCGCAAGGTATGATCAACACGAACAAGAAGTTTCCAGACATGAAGGCGTTGAGCGACTACATCCACGCGAAGGGGCTCAAGATGGGAATCTACTCCTCGCCCGGACCCCTCACCTGCGCCGGCTTCACAGCGAGCTATCAGTTCGAGGACCACGATGCGCGGCGATTTGCAGAATGGGGCATCGACTACCTGAAGTACGATTGGTGCTCCTACGGACGCATCGCCAAGGACAATAGCCTGCCGGAATTGAAGAAGCCATACTTCGTGATGAGGGGGGCTCTCGATAAGGTGAAGCGAGACATCGTGTATAGCCTGTGCCAGTATGGGATGGGAAACGTCTGGGAATGGGGCGTGGAGGTCGGCGGCAACTGCTGGCGCACAACGGGCGATATCACGGACACGTGGGAAAGCATGTCAGGGATCGGTTTCTCGCAGGCTGGTCACGAGCTCTATGCCGGACCCGGTCATTGGAACGATCCGGATATGCTTGTCGTCGGGAAGGTTGGCTGGGGACCGCTCCTGCATTCCACCAGGCTCACGCCCAACGAACAGTACACGCACATCAGCCTCTGGTGTCTCCTTGCATCCCCTCTTCTCATCGGTTGTGATATGACACAGCTCGATGAATTCACCCTCAGTCTGCTCACCAATGACGAGGTACTCGACGTGAGTCAGGATCCTTTGGGAAAACAAGCTGGCCAAATCTCGAAGCAGGGTGACCTTGAGGTCTGGGTGAAGGAGATGGAAGATGGCTCAAAAGCCGTCGGGCTATTCAACCGAGGTGTCTGGAAATCGAGGGTCACGGTGCGCTGGAGCGAGCTCGGAATCACGGGTCGGCATATCGTACGGGATTTGTGGCGACAGAAGGATCTTGGTACATACGAAAAAGAATTCACCGCGATCGTTCCCAGGCACGGAGTGCTCCTCGTGAAGGTGACGAAACCTGCTGATGACCAGTAGTGGCCGCTGTGGCAATTGGCACTGCGGACAAACTGTCCAACGCATGTGACCTTAGCTCGGGGGCCTTGTTGTTGTGTGTCTAAGCGCGGCCCGGTCATTCGCTTCTTCAGAGTATTGAAGGGGTGCAGGCAAATGCCTTGAAGAATGTTCGGAAGGAAGCTGCTTGTCCACGTTTTGCACGGTATTTTTCTTCTTGACAATGATTGAAATCGTCTGTAACATTTTAATGTAATGCCCCCCAGAGTGAAAGCCTCTGGGTTCTATAGTCCCTCGTCCGGCAGCGATTCGGACGAGCAATACAGTCCCGGGGAGCCACACGTTGGCTCCCCGTTTTCATTTAAACGTCGCTCGCAGGAGTTACAGACATGCGCGTGAAAATCTTCATCGACTTCTGGAATCTCCAACTCAGCTGGAATGAGTACCACCAGAATCTAGGATCGTCTGCAACGGTGAAAATCCCGTGGAACAAAACCCTGCCGCAAGTGCTCCTCAGCAGAGTTGGATCGGACGCCGTGTATGCGGGGACCCACGTATATGCCTCTGTCAATCCGAAAAGTGCCGCAGACCGAAAGCTCAACGCATTCCTTCAGATAATGGACACCTTTCCAGGATACCGAGTAACGGTGAAGCAAAGGAGACCTGCCAAACCCGTTAGGTGTACAAATGAGGGATGTCGCCAGGAGATAAGGACTTGTCCACACTGCAGAAACGACCTTACTCGAACGGTCGAGAAGGGAGTCGACACAACAATAGCAATAGAGTTGTTTGAGCTAGCATTTGACGATGTTTACGACAGAGCGATCCTGATATCAGGAGACGCGGATTTTGTGCCAGCGATTGAGTATATCCAGCGGCGCGGGAAGTACATCATACATGCAGGGTTTAAAGGACAATCCTACGACATAAGAAAGGCGTCTTGGGACCACATCTACTTTGATGACGCGATGGCCGATCTGCTAACGGCATCCGAGTCGTAGACGTAGTTCAAGGAGCGGTTGTCCAGCGTAGCCGCGCGAGGAACTCCCTGCATCGTCACAGGTGATTCGAGCTTCGCTTTCTACACGCAGCAGCTTCGTTCCGAGGATGGCAAAAATGGAATATCGAGAAGTCGGCTGGGTGAACTTGAACAAGATCAGGAGGGATAGAGATATCTTCGATCTACTGACTGCGCTCATTGCAATCTTGGCTCTGATCATACCATTTGTCCAGCGCTCCTGCGAAAGGCCGAGGATAACTTTCACTTCAGATTTCGTTTACATCGTCAACTTTGAAACATATCCCAATCTGGTCGAAGGAATCATAAGTAATGTCCGGCCCGAAACGAAAGACATCAAGGATCGGCTCGAGCCTACAAATGAACACCTCAGACACCAAATCAAGTGGTTATACCATCTTAGGTTGTTCAAAATGAAGTTCAAGAACGAAAGGGCCTATCCCATTTCATTGGATCAGTTGAAACTTGAAGACCTCGAGTGCAGTGTTCCACTTCCAGATATGAGGGTCGTCCCTGCATATCTTACGGAAGTGGACAATACCCATCACGATTTTGTCCACGATCCGTTTTTCAACGTGGGATCAGGAGAGATAAGATCCTTCAACGTTATCGTAGGATTCATGCTCGTTATTCAACACCGCACGCCGACTGCAGATTCGTTGTTTCAGGAATCACTGTCCACTCTGATCGCGCTGGAAGATTCCTTGAGGCGTTCATCAACAAAAGCTCGAGAAATTGCAGACGAGCTTCTCCTGATCGGCGGCGGGAAGCGTTACGAATATCTGGGTCAGTACCTTCAGGAACGGGATGGTGCGCCATTCATATACAGAGATATCTATTTAAAGTACTTCTCGAGAGTCAGATTCAAGCCATTGCGATTTAGTGTAGTGGACAACACTGGGCAAAAACACTACTCAAATCGCGCGATCCTCAATTAGCCACGCGTAATCATTGTAAAGACCAGACTGTTTGTCCGCGGCGAGTATGATGGCTCTATCCTGTCGGACTCTTCAACCGAGGTGTCTGAGAATCGAGGGTCATGGTGCGATGGAGTGACGTCGGAATTACGGGTCGGCACGTCGTTCGGGATTTGTGGCGCCAGAAGGACCTGGGTACATTTGACGGCGAACTCGGTGCCACCGTTCCGAGGCATGGGGTTATGTTTGTGAGGATTTCGAGCGTGTCTCGGAAAGAATGAAGGCACTTCGCGAAGACGAGCGACAGACTCGAGGTCGGACAAACTCGAAAATTAGTCCCAGCACGCAGCGGTAGGTCAAACATTCGTGTCTGACCACGCACGACATACATGAATGTTCGCCCCACCGACGAAAAAGAAACGCCCCTTGAGTGAGGGGCATTTCGATTTTTCCTCGCGCTTTGTCCTCGGCGGCACGCTTGGACTTCAGCTTACCGAATGTTCCCTACGTGACGAAGACCTCCAAAAAAGACTGCTTTGTAGCTTCGATGGTCTGATCGATATCCTGCTCACTGTGTGCGATGGACATGAATGCGGCTTCAAACTGCGAAGGCGCCAGATAGATCCCGCGACCGAGCATTCCGCGAAAATAGGCGGCGAACTTTGAGGTGTCGGAGCGTTTTGCGGAATCATAGTCGATGATCGCATCGCGGGCGAAGAAGAGCGTGAACATCGAACCAACGCGATTTTGCGTCAACGGCAGATCGAACTTATCGATGATGTGCTGGAGCCCTGAAGCAAGGCGGGCCGATTTCTGTTCAAGCTGAGCATAAATGGAAGGACCCTCGTTAAGGATCTTGAGCATGGCGATGCCGGCTGCCATTGCCAATGGGTTACCGGACAGCGTGCCGGCTTGATACATCGGTCCGGAAGGTGCGACCAATGCCATGATCTCCCTTCTTCCACCATATGCACCTACCGGAAGTCCGCCGCCGATGATCTTACCAAGAGCGATCAAATCCGGCCGAATGCCGTACAGCTCTTGTGCGCCGCCGCGGGCTACTCGGAATCCCGTCATGACTTCGTCAAAAATCAGGAGGATTCCGTGCTCGTCGCACAAGCGTCGAAGGCCCGGCAGAAACCCCTCCTTGGGCGGCACGCACCCCATATTGCCGACCACGGGCTCGACGATCAGCGCGGCAATTTGACCGCGATACGTTTCCGCTAGACGCCACGCGGAGTGCAGATCATTGAAACGAGCTGTCAGGGTATCCTGCGCGAGGCCCGCCGGGACCCCGGGACTATCCGGTACACCCAAGGTCATTGCCCCGGAACCTGCCTTGATAAGAAACGCATCTGCGTGTCCGTGGTAGCACCCCTCAAATTTGATGATCTTATCGCGACGGGTGAAGGAGCGTGCAAGTCGGATTGCGCTCATCGTTGCTTCCGTTCCGGAGTTCACCATCCGCACCATTTCCATCGAGGGCATCAGTGACCGGATCAGATGCGCTAGCTCGACCTCGCGTTCAGTTGCAGCGCCGAAGCTTGTTCCCTCGGCAGCAGCCTGTTTCACCGCTTCCACAATAGCGGGGTGAGCGTGGCCAAGGATCATTGGCCCCCACGAGCCGACATAGTCGATGTACTCATTCCCGTCGACATCCCACATCCTGGAACCGCTTGCTTTCCTGATGAAGAGGGGTGACATACCTACGGACTTGAAAGCTCGTACTGGTGAGTTGACGCCTCCGGGTATGAGCGTCTGAGCTTCGCGGAAAAGCTCTTCGGATCGGGAATTCGTCATGAGGGGTCTCCCTTGTATCGATCCGCCGGCTTATGGGACCAACACGGCCGCATCTTTGGCAAAGTAGGTAAGGATCAGGTCCGCGCCTGCGCGCTTGATGCTTGTCAACGCCTCCATCATGACCCGCTGTTCATCAATCCAGCCATTCCGGCCGGCGGCTTTGATCATGGCGTACTCTCCGCTCACGTTGTAAGCCGCCGTCGGCATCTGGAAGCGATCCTTGACGCGCCGGATAACATCGAGATACGGAAGCGCGGGTTTTACCATAACGATGTCGGCACCCTCCAGGATATCTTGTTCCACCTCCCGTAAGGCCTCGTTGGAATTGGCCGGATCCATCTGATGCGAGCGGCGGTCGCCGAATTTCGGTGCGCTCTCAGCCGCCTCACGGAAGGGACCGTAGAAGCCGGATGCGTACTTCGCAGCATAGGACATGATGGGGAGATGGATAAATCCATGCTCGTCCAACGAGCGGCGTATTGCAGCAACCCTCCCATCAAACATATCGGATGGTGCCACCATGTCCGCCCCGGCCATGGCATGCGTCAGAGCCTCCCGTGCGAGCAATTCAACAGACTCATCGTTGACGATCTCATTATCTCGCACGATTCCGCAGTGACCGTGCGACGTATACTCACATAAACACACGTCGGTGATGACGGTAAGTTCCTTGACCTCTTTCTTGATTGCTCTGACTGAGCGTTGAACGATCCCATTTTCGTCATATGCTTCGCTGCCCCGTTCATCTTTACGCTCAGGAATGCCAAAGAGGATCACAGCGGGGATTCCAAGTCGCTCCACCTCAATGCATTCCCTCACCAGCTCGTCGATCGAGAGTTGAAAAACGCCGGGCATTGAGTTCACCTCTTTTCGGACCCGCGTACCTGGAACGACGAACAGGGGATAGATGAAATCCTTCTTCGACAGAGAGGTTTCGCGAACCATGCTGCGAAGTGTCTCTGTCATCCGGAGGCGTCGGAACCGCTTCAACGGGCTTATTTCAGTCCGCGAGTAATACCCGGTGGTAACAGCGTCGGATTTTTCGGTGCTGGTGTTCATAATGTGCTCCCTGATCACTGGTGTTGCAGTTCAACTTGCCTGCTCCTCAAGTACTCGATGGCGCGTCGAGCAAGCGTATCTGAATTGATGATACAATCGCTGACCGAAATGCCGCCGCGGTAATTGCCCGAAAAAAACCAACCAGGCCAACGATTTTCGAATGCTTGAAGTTGGTTTAGTACCTGCGAGTACCCAAGCCGATATTGCGGAATTGCCCTCTCCCATCTAACTACGCGTGCCTCCACCGGGGTGCCATCGGCTTGGATCAGCTCGCGTAACTCCCTGAGAACCGTATCGATGAGCTCCTGATCGGATCTCCGGAGCACCTCGGGTTGGCGCGATCCGCCGAGAAATGTGGTGAGGGCCACGTATCCTCGGGGAGCTCGTCCTGGAAAAAGCGAAGAGGACCAGATGGTGCCAAGGATCTCGCGATGTTCCTTTTCCGGGACGAGAAAACCGAACCCGTCGAGCTCGCGTTTGACATCGCTCTCTCGAAGTCCTACGAAAACCTCCGCTACAGGCGGGTAAGAGATATCTCGAAGCGCCCGTGCCAGTGATATGTCAAACGGCTCAACAAGAGGTGTCGCGCGGAAGGACGGGATCGCGACGATGACGCTCTCCGCATGGATCTCGAACGTCGCACCCTCTCGAACACCTTCCACGACATATCCTGTTGTCGCGTCGCTGCGGCCTCGAATTCTGTGTACCTCGGCGCCGGTCCTGACCCGTGGTCCCAGCGCTTTCGCCACTGCCCTGGGAAGCGTTTGCATGCCGTCTCTGAAGGCAAAGAGTCTCGCGCGGTCTTTTGCCCGCTCGGACCGTCTCTTGCGTTCACGCGCACCAAGGATCTGTCCCCTGATCAATCCCCCATAGTTCTGTTCAAGGGCATAGAGTTTCGGAAAAGCCGCCTGGACGCTGAGCTCTTCCGGATTGCCGGCAAAGACTCCCGCAACGAATGGATTCACCGCGTAGTCGAGCAATTCGCGCCCAAGCCGCCGTATCACAAATTCGGCTACGGATTCCTCTTTCTCCGCCTTTCCGATAAAGGGCTCTTTCAAGACGCGCAGCTTCGCGCCGGTGGTCCAGAGCCTCGATCGCACAAATGCCGCAGGAGAGACGGGCAAGGGGTGGAGCTCGCCGGCGCGCACCACGTACCGGTTGTTCGCAAGGTCGTTGCCGTAGACAAGCTCGTCGCCGATGCCGAGGTCATTGGCGAGCGTGCGGACGAGCGGAGTCGTTTCGAGAGCGCTGTTGGGTCCCGTTTCTATCAGCCATCCGTCCTTCCGGATCGTCTTCATGGTGCCCCCGATTTCTTGTTCAGATTCGAGAACACAGACGTCTACGCCTGCTTTCCGCAGCCACCACCCAACGGAGAGGCCGGAGATGCCACCGCCAACGACCACGACCGTGAATTGCGTCGCCATAGAGCTAGGTCTTCCCTCCTGCGTGGTTGATGACAAGATCTGCCAGGCAGCCGATGAAAGGTTTGCTGATAAGCAGGGGCTCGGTCATGGCGAAAGAGGAAATGCCGACAGTGTGAGCCTCTTCGCGTGCTTCAATATTGATCTCGGATAGCGTTTCAATGTGATCGGACACAAACGAGATCGGAATGACGACGGCGTGGGTAACATGCGCTTCGCCGAGCTGCCTGATTGTCTGAGTCAACGACGGTTCCAACCATCGCTGGGGTCCAACCTTGCTTTGAAAACAGAGGTGATGCGGCAATCCGAATTCCCCTCGCTCGACGACGAGCTCGTATGTTCGTCGAACCTGACTGGCATATGGATCCCCTGCTTTCACGAGCTTGACAGGCGTGCCGTGCGCACTGAATACCAGGTGGACCGCCGATCGCTCTTCGGCCGGTATGTCCTCCAGCACTTCGCGGATTCGCTCCACCACCGCCTCAATGTAGAGTGGATGATCATAGTAGTGTTCGATCAATCTCCACTGAAGTTGAGAGGCGTTGAGCCGTTTCAGCGTGCGCTTCCATTCGTTGACGCTCGAACCTGTCGTCGACCTGGAGTAATGAGGGTACAGTGGAAGAAGGATCGCCCCGTCGACGCTTTGTGCCAGAAGTTCTTGGATGATTTCATCCGTGAAGGGATGCCAGTACCGCATGGCAACCGTCACGTGCATCGGATGGCCCTTCTGTTCAAGCTCTTTCTTCAAGCTTTCCGCCTGCGCAAGCGTCTGGGGCAAGATGGGGGATCGACCGCCGATCCTCCGATACAGATCCTCAACTTTCGGGGCCCGACGAGCCGAGATCATCCGGGCCAGCCTCTTTCTAAAAAGAAAGGCCCCAGGGAGGTCGATGATATCCGGATCACTGAAGAGATTATAGAGAAACGGTTCAACCGCATCCAGCGAATCAGGCCCGCCCAGTTGAAGCAAGACTACTGCACGTTTTGGCATAGGGACATTGAAATCATCAAACTGTCTTCGAGAAAATCGGTTTCTCTTGAATCATCTTCTCGATGTACGCGTCGAAGCACATCGCGATGTTGCGCACCACGAGTCGCCCCATGCCGTTGACCGTTATCCGGTCGGGTTCCACAACAACCAGACCGTCCTCCTCCAGAGGCCCTAATTTCGGCATGGCGTCGGCGAAGTGCTCGTCGAACCGAATCCCGTATCGCTGTTCGATCAGCGGTTTCTCGACCTCCATGTCGCACATGATCCGCATAATCACATCCTTGCGGATATGGTCGTCGCTGTTCATCTGGTAGCCCGCGACCGTGGCAAGGGAGTTCCGATCCAACGCAGCGTAGTACTCGCGTAAGACCTTTGTGTTCTGGTGGTATGTGTCACGGAAGTGGCCGATCGCCGACATACCGAAGCCATACAAATCGCACCCCGCTTTCGTCGAGTACCCCTGGAAATTCCTGTACAAGGTCTTCTTTTGCTGAGCGACTGCCAACTCATCCGACCGTTTGGCGAAATGGTCCATACCGATGTTCCAGTACCCCGCGCCTGTGAGCCGTTCGATGGTCCGTTTGAAGATGTGGAGTTTCAGCTCAGGCGAAGGAAGCGTTTCCGCCGGAATGATATTCTGGTGAGGCTTGAGCCACGGCACGTAGGCGTAGTTGAACACCGCCAGCCGGTCTGGTGAGATGTCAATGATCGTCTCGACGGTCTTCTCAAATTGCTCCAGGGTCTGATACGGAAGACCGTAGATGAGATCGATATTGATGCTCTTGAACCCGAGCTCACGGCTCCATTCCACGGCGTCGCGGGTAATGCGCTCGGACTGTTTTCGATTCACGGCTTCCTGCACGCGAGGATCGAAATCCTGAACTCCCATGCTGACACGGTTGAATCCAGCCTCCCGGAAGGCCTTCATATGTTCACGGGTAAGACCTCGCGGGTCGATCTCAACGCCCGCTTCAATGTCGGCCTCGTATCTGAATCGCTCCGCGAGGTATGTTCCGAGATCCCTGATCTCGTCAGGGGAAAGATAGGATGGAGTGCCCCCGCCCCAATGGAGTTGTGCAACCCTCCTCTGCGGCGAGATGAGGGGAGCCACGAGGTCGATTTCCTTTTTCAAATACTTGTTGTACTCGGCGATGCGCTCCCGACTGTGCGTGATCACCATGGTGCATCCACAGAAGTAACAAAGCGTATCGCAGAAGGGGAGATGAACATAAAGTGAAAGCGGTGATGCTTGGTTGGCGGAGTTTGTCCGGAGGATCTCCTGTCGATAGTGATCGGCTCTGTACGCCGACGAGAATAACGGGGCCGAGGGATAGCTGGTGTACCGCGGCCCGGGGCTGCTGTACTTGCCGAGCACTTCCACATTGATATGTTGAAACTGACTCATGCGTGCCTCATCACACCTGCCGGTTCGCGATGGTACACCACGCTGAGAGTCTTTACGGCCTCAACGAATGTTCGAACATTTGCCACCGGTGTGTCCGGAAGAATGCCGTGCCCGAGATTGAAGATGTGTCCGTTTCCATGCCCGAATTTCTCCAGCACCCGTCGGACTCCTCGCTCGACGCTCTCCTTTGACCCGAACAGCACCACGGGGTCGAGGTTCCCCTGCAAGGCCACACGGTGGCCGACGGCAGCGCGCGCCTCCCCGATGTCGCTCTTCCAATCAAGACTGACCACATCGGCGCCGCAGCTGGCGATGGGCTCAAGCGACTGGCTACAGTCTTTGCAGAACACAATGATCGGAACGTGCCGACCGCGCACACGCGAAACAACCGACGTGATATGACGAAGGGAGAACTCTTCGAATTCACTTTTCCCCAACACGCCTCCCCAGGTGTCGAAAATCTGGATTGCATCGGCGCCGGCGTCGATCTGAGCGAGCAGATAATCCCCGACCGCTTGCGAAAGCTTTTCGAGGAGGACGTGCGCGTCCCCGGGGGAGTCGTATATCAGCCCCTTGATGTGCCGGAAGTCTTTTGATCCGCGTCCCTCCACCATGTATGCCGCAAGCGTCCAAGGTGCGCCCGAGAACCCGATGAGCGGTACTCGGTTCTGTAGTTCCCGTTTGCTCGTGCGAAGTGCATCCGTCACAAACCGCAGCTTGGCAGCGGGATCCGGAAGAACCAGTCGATCGATGGCTGAGCGTGATCGGACCGGTTCAGCGAAGTGCGGGCCACCCTTCCCTTCATGAACAAAGAGCGTCATACCCATCGCTTCCGGCAACACGAGGATGTCTGAGAACACAATCGCCGCATCGACACCGATGATCTCGACCGGTTGAACCGTGACCCTCGCCGCCAGCTCGGGAGTCTTGCAGAGGGTGAGAAAGTCGACCTTCTCGCGAACGGCACGGTATTCCGGTAAATACCTTCCCGCCTGTCGCATGAACCAAACGGGAGTGCGCTCGACGGCTTCGCGCCGGCACGCTCGGAGAAAGAGATCATTCGATATCGGATTCGTGCTCACTCTTCTCCTTCACTTATTCCAGGAGGGGTTGCTCTTCTGCGTCATCGGGCATTCACGAAATAGCTGATCAATGATGAGATCATCCCCTGCGCAGTCGATTCGGTGGCAACGATGTGCACAGGGAGAGACGCCTCCCGGATTGCATCCGCTGTTCGCGTTCCGATTGCCGCCACGCAGGTTTTCTCCGGAAGCCGGCTCCCCATTCGTTCGACAAAGCTCTCAACGCTCGACGGGCTGAAGAACGTGACGGCATCGATTGCGCCGTCCATGAGCTTCTGACGAACGAGTCCTTCATCCTGTCCGGACACCGAGGTCGTCTCATAGACGACGACCTCTTTGACGCTGCCACCGGCTTGTTCGATCGCTTCTCGGATTTCTGAGCCCGTGCGGCTCCCTTTAGGAAAGAGGAAGGGCCTATTCTTCGCTCCGCGGCGGAGGAGCAGTTCAATGAGGTGGCGCGAATCATATCTGCCCGGCACTTCCGCGATGCTGCTGATGCCGGAGGAGAGGACGACCGACTTCGTCTTTTCACCGACCACGTAGACGGCTGTGTTTCGAAGCGCGATACCGCAATCAACCCCGAGCAGCGTACAGCGCTGGAAGAAAAACTTGGCGCCGTTGGCACTTGTCAAAATAAGGCCGTCGAAAATATTCAATTGCCTGATCGCCTCATCGCATGCATCCCACGAGCGTGGAGCCTGGATCTCCAGCAGTGGAAAAACCATCGGTTCCCCTCCGGCCTCGGCAACGAGTGCAGCGAACTCGCCGGCTTGTTCTCGCGCTCTCGTGATCAAGATAACCCTCCCCTGAAGGGGCTTCACCTGATGCGATCGGTCGTGCCGGTGTTCAGACAATTCTGTCATGCCCCTTCTTGTCGGATCGAAGCCAGAATACGATCCGCCCCGCGTTCCTTCAGTTCTGCAGCGAGGTTCGCGCCGAGCAGTTCGGCTTGAGCCGGATCGCCCTGAATATGACCTCGCATCGCGTCTCTACCGTCTACGCTCCCGACGTAGACTTCCAGCGCGAGCAATCCGCCTTCGATTCTTCCAAGAGCGCCGATGGGGATCTGGCACCCTCCTTCAAGGTGGCGGAGGAGAGAGCGTTCAGATGCCGTCGCCTGAGCAGTCTCCGTGTGATGTAACGGAGAAACAATTGAGCGGATCAGATCGTCGTCCTCACGGATTTCGATCCCCATTGCTCCTTGACCTACGGCAGGCAACATACGAGAGGGGGGCAGGATTTCGGTCACTCGGTCCATCCAACCGAGCCGCTTCACGCCCGCCATCGCTAAGATCATTCCACTCCAAACGGATTGCTGCAGCTTGAGCCAGCGGGTGTTCAGGTTTCCCCGGACATCCACGGTACGCAGGTCGGGTCGCCACGAGAGGAGCTGGCTTCGGCGCCGTAGGCTTCCTGTCGCGATGGTTCCGTTCGGCGCCAGGTCTTCGATTCCTGAGACCTTCGCTGACGGGTGGGCAAGGAAAACATCACGAACATCTTCGCGTTCTGTGATCGCCGCAAGAGCGAGCCCGGCCGGAACAAGAGTCGGGACGTCTTTGAGGCTATGAACTGCCAAGTCGATCGTCCGATCAAGTAGCGCGTGCTCGATCTCTTTGGTAAACAATCCCTTCGACCCGATTTTCGCGAGGGGAGAGTCGATGATTCTATCTCCCGTGGTTTTAATGATTCTCGTCTCGATCTCGAGAGAAGCATCGCGTTGCTTCAGTTGCTGATCGACCCATCGAGCCTGCCAGAGGGCGAGCTCGCTGCCACGGGTTCCAAGAACGATGGTCTTGTGTGGAGGCATGGAGGCTTTTTCCTTTACTTCTCCTCGCTCTCTGTTCCCTTCAGCTTGCCGAGGCCGAACAGCTGGCGCACGACTTGTACGGTCTGCATTCTCTCGGATGCTCCCGTTCGATGGTTGTTCCTGAGTTCGACACTCGGCGTGTGCAACAGCTTGTTGATGATCCGCTTGCTGACGAGGTTCAGGAGCTCACGATCGTGCTCGGTGAAGCGGTTGATGTGCTTGGCAACTTCCTCTGCGCGAATCTGCTCAAAATGAGTCCGAAGGTCGTTGATGGTGGGGAGGATCTGGAGTGACTTGATCCACGCGGAAAATTCGCGCAGCTCTTCGAGGACGATAGCATTGACCCGTGGGATCTCTGATTTGCGTCGCTGGAGATTTTGATCGACCACATTCTGAAGAGAGTCGATGTCGTACAAGAAAAGGTTCTCGACGCTTCTGCTTTGCGGTTCGATATTGCGGGGCATGCCGAGATCAATAATGACAAGCGGGCGATGCGACCGCCGCTTCATCGACCGTGAGACGTTGTATTTACTGAGTATGTATCCCGGGCCCGTCACGGATGAAATCACGATATCGACGTGATCGAGCTGGTTCTGAAACGATTCAAACTCTGTCACCGTGCCGCCGAGCGATGCGACGATCTGCTCCGCTTTGCTCCGTGTTCGGTTTGTCACAAAGAGATGCCCGATCCCGCGTCCAAAGAGATGCTTTGCTGTCAGCTCACCCGTTTCGCCCGCGCCGATCAGGAGAGCCTTTCTTGTGGCGATGTCGGCGAAAATTTTGCCTGCAAGCTCAACTGCAGCATAACTAACGGACACCGCTCCTTCGGTGATCATCGTCTCGGTGCGTGCCCGCTTGGCGACGTGATACGCGGACTGCATCAACCGGCGGAGGAACGGTCCGAGTGCATCCGTGGAATCCGCGAGACGGAATGCTTCTTTGATCTGACTCAGGACTTGAATGTCGCCGATGATCATCGAATCCGCCCCGGTAGCCACTTTGAACAGATGCTGCGCCGCGTGGCAGGATCTCAGAAAGTAGAAGTGTGTCGGGTCGAGATCGCCAGTGAGTGCTTTGACTTGTGTCAGCACAGCGGTCATCCGCTTCCAAACGTCTGGAGGTTCAGACTCGGCTGACAGATCATTGAGAACGCCATAGATCTCGGTTCGATTGCACGTCGACACAAGGGCACACTCGGAGAACGGACCGGTCTTCAGCAGCGAAAGGGCTTTTCGGGTCTCGGTGTCGGAGAGCCAGACGCGTTCCCGGACCTCGAGAGGAGCAGTGCGATGATTGATGCCAGAGGCGATAAGGTTCATATGAACAAGGTACCCAGCAGCACGTCCCGCTTTAGAAGAACCGATGGAATCCGGTGAAGTAGAAGTTGATGATCGTAAGGGAGAAGAATGACGTGAGGAATCCCACGATGGAGAGAATCATGATCTTCCGCCCCTGGAGCCCAATAACGCCTTTCGCAGTTAACCCAACTCCGTACACAAGCCACACGAAGAACGTACCGATAAGCTTTGGATCGAAATAAGAAACGTTGTCGAATGCTCGCGATAGCCAGATCAATCCGATCCCGATAGCCAAGCTCAGCAATCCGAACCCTGAAATGTTGGCAAACGTTGCCATTGATTCGAGTTTCTCGAGGTTCGGCAAGCGCTGATAAATGATCCCGAACCGCCCTGCCTTCAGGTTGTGATACAGCATGAGATAGAGTGTGCCATACACCGCTGCAATCGCGAAGGCGGAAAATCCGAGCATCGCGCTGGTCACGTGGAGACCGAGGAGATTGCTCCTGAGTACCGGCTGTACCTCGGATAGGTCTTGGATGAACGCACTGGACCCTGACTGGAAAACGAGCGCCAACACGAGGATGAAGAAGCCGGTGTTCTTGATTCCAGTCCGATGCTCGACCAGACTGTACGACGCCGCAATCGAGAACGCAACAATGGACATAATCTCAAATATCGTCGTGATCGGCGGATGGGCAAAGAGGACCGTCCGGAGGACAATGTAAATCAAGTGTCCAACGAGCGTTACGGCAAGCAGGGCGGTCTTGAGCTTCTTCGCAAAAGAATAGTCGGCCAAAAAGGCATGAGCGTAACTGCCGACTGTTGCCAAATAGAAAAAAGGAAGAGCGACGTTTAAAACATTGACCGCTATACTCATGAATCCGAGTTCGGAAAGATTTTCGTAAAAATAAGAAAATGTGACTTCAGGGGCAAGCGCACTCCGTTCCTAGCGCTTACAACAACAAAAGTGAGAGCGTCGTTCCGACAGTCAACGCCACCGGACTCCCTTGGCCGTTGAAATCCCCCGAGGGATATTACGTGATGATCTTCAACTTGATGAATTCAGGCTCAGCTTCCTCGCAAATGACGAGATGATGGAGTTGAGCCAGGATCCGCTGGGGAAGCAAGCAGGTCGGGTCTTCAAAGAAGGTGACCTCGAAGTATGGGCGAAGGACATGGAGGATGGGTCGAAGGCCGTCGGGCTATTCAACCGAGGAATCTGGAAAACGAAAGTAACGGCCAGGTGGAGCGATATCGGTATTCAAGGCAAGAAAATTGTCCGCGATATTTGGCGACAGAAAGACCTTGGAACATTTGACAATGAGTTCACTGCGACCGTTCCCCGGCACGGGGTGGTGTTGGTGAAGATTTCCGGGCAATCCCGCTAGGTCAAATATCCGTATTTGACCGGTGGGGCAGGCACGAATGCTTGCCCCACCAAGTGCAAGGTGGGTCAGACCAGAGCATCACAAAATGTCATATGCAAAAGGTCGGCATTCTTGTCTGGCCACAGCGGCGCAGCTACGAGGCCGGTGTCTGAAGAACCCTGCGGCGGCGCAGGGTGGTAGCGACAAGGAGGATGAGCAGAGCCGCGACGATTATCCCTGTGACGACAATAGCCCACCAGTTCGTAATCCTCGATTCTACTACCAGATCGGTGTCGCGCAGGAGGCAGAACTTTATGTAGTCCTCCCATGATGCTTTCGAGCCATCAAGTGCAGACGCGTTGGTCTGAACAATCAATCCCGGCATGATGATATTGCTGTGGTAGCTGTTCTCCATGATACCGTCCAGAAAGCGCAGGCGTGCCATATAGTCCTCAAATCCTTCAGGATTCGCAGCCATAGCTTTTTGGACAGTAGGTGTCTTCAGGACACCACGGAAGATCAACTTGAGTGTGTCAATTTTATTCTTCTCGAGGTACTGCTTGCTCTTTTCACACAATTTGTCTTTTGCGGCTGCGACAGATGCTGGCGTGAGGCGTGGATCGTTTAACTTTTTGACGCCATCCATGAATGCCCGGTAGTACGCTTCAAACAGGTTGGCGGCATGCCATTTCTCGAACCTCTCTGAAGCATCTTTCAGGGCAAGGCTGTCGCCTTCTGTCGGGTACGGCTCTTTTGAGAGCTCATGACGAATGAAGAAGTCGACCTCTGTCGGCGAGAGGTAGTCCGTCACGGGGACCGCCTGGAATGGATCGAAGTTGAGCCACGTCTCGCGGTATCTTAGTTTTGTGAAGAACCACTGGAATTGTCGCTGGAGCTCCGCGCGCAGGCCGAGAGTCTTCCCTGTTGTTCCTTTCAATGCCTCGCTCATCTCATCTGCATCCCGGAACAGTCTTGTGGCCGTGAGGATGAATCTCTTATCGTCCGATTTCTGGATCTCTCTTTCCCATGTTGCATCCAGAGGCAACGGGAAATCTCCTGCGTGAATAGCTGCAGAGTCCCCTTTGATGACGACGGTGCGATGAATCGTCCCGTCCGAGTTGACGCGAGAGGTCGTTTCGATCTCGAGACAGCCGTTGAAGAGGACCGCAAAAAGCGGGATCAACAGGATGAGGGAAACATATGGGTGTCGTAGCATAATCTAGTCTCCTCCATTGGCAAATCGAATGAGTGTGCGCGTATTTTTTGCGACCTCGCGAATTAAGGCATCGACACGATCTCTGTCCATATATCCCCGGGCCAGAAATGACGCTCTGGCGTCGACGAGAGTAGCAAGGAACCTCAGTGTCCTCAGCTCGACGATGACGGCGCCGTCGGACTGCACCTGATCCTGATAGGGTTCGAGAGTGCGCAGAAGGTGTCGATCAGTGGTGGATCGTATGGCTTCCGTTTCGATCGCATAGGACACCGTCGGTTTCGCCCTGGGAGCGGGGGTTGCCGCCATCCTCTGCTCCAAAGTTCCGATGCTCTGAAGGATCGTGAAGTACTGCAGCGAAAACGATGCGACAGCGAAAACTACGACGGCAGCAGATGCGTATCGGATACCTGGCTTCAGGAAGTACTCCATCAAGCGGTCGATCATTTCCTTTGGGCTTTTTCTTGCCGGCGCTTCGGCGGCGCGAATCCTCGCCATCACACGGGCTGTTGATTCCTCGGGTTCGTCGAGCATCGGGCTGATCCCTCGCACGCTTTCGACGTAGCGGTCGAGCTCCCTGAGTTTCTCTTGAGTTTCAGCGCATCGCCGGCACGTCCTGACGTGCTCAGCAAGTTCCGCAGCTTCGTGATCCGACAGCTCTCCCCGCCGGTACAGATGTAACGTCTTGTCAAATCGCTCGCAGTCCATCGTTCACGCCCTCTGAATATCGTAGTGTCGGTCCAACAATGATCGAATGGTGCGTCGTGCATAATGAAGGTTCGTCTTCACACTCTCCCTTGAAAATCCTGTAATCTCCGCAACCTCGTCCACCGATAGGTCTTGAAGATCGCGCAGCGTGAACACAAGCTTCTGTTTTTCCGGAAGGTATGCGGTCAATCCCATGATGATCTCAACCAACTCCTGGTTTGTGTGAGCCTGTTCCAAGCTGTGTTGTTCCGGAATTCTCCGGACTCTCTCGTCGTTTCCGCTCGTGGAGAACATCAGCGGTTGCCTTCCCCTCGCACGAAGTCGATCCAGGCAGAGATTTACCGTGATCCTGTAAAGCCAGGTCGTAAAGCGCACCGCGGGATCGTACTTATGAAGATGTCTCCAAACTCGGACGAAGCACTCCTGGACGATATCTTTAGCCTCTTCCTTATCATACAGGAGCCGAATCGCTAGGGAGAAGACATATGTCTGCTGCAGTTGAACAAGCTTCTCAAACGCATAAGGGTTGCCCGCTTTAGCTTCGCGGATGAGGTCTTGTACTAGCTGATCCTGGACTTGCCTCACGAGGTTCTGCAATCTGTTGTCTATTTGTGATACGACCCGGCGGGAAACCGGTTAAATGTACATCCAAGAAAACTGAGATGCTCCGCGAGGGATTGTCCAGATCGATCCAGAAATCCTTTGCCTTTCGGCGAAAACTGCACTAGTTTGGCAGGAGTCATCCTATGCCGGATGCGCGCCATGAAACCCTTCTCTCATTCCTTATGATAGTCTCATCATTTCATCTCCGACCCCTTTCACCAGATGTATTGAACTCTGAGGTCCTCATATGACTTGCCTGAGCATTCGCTCTATGTTTAGCCCGGTCCTTGTGCTCCTGTTGGTAACACCTGCCGGAGTGTGCCAGGATGCCGGAAGAGCCGTCGAGGAAAAGCTGTTGTTGAGACTCAGGCTGACGCCAGAGGCCGCCTCGAATTTTGCCCGCCTCGCACTGAACTGCATCAACAAAGAGTATCCGAACAAACCGGAACATGTGATGAACGACGAGAGAGACCTGCAAAGCCCACAGGCTCTTCACCCGGCCTTCTACGGTTGTTTCGACTGGCACTCCTCCGTTCACGGACACTGGATGCTTGTGCGTCTTCTTCGAACATTTCCTGACCTCCCCGAAGCAGCTGAAATCCGCGCGGCCCTTCATCAGAACCTGAGCGCACAGAATATCAGGGCGGAAGTCACTTACCTCGACCAACCGGGACGCAAATCCTTCGAGCGTATGTACGGGTGGGCCTGGCTTTTGAAGCTGGCCGAGGAGACACAGGCCTGGGACGATCCGGACGCACGCCAGTGGTCTAAGAATCTCACCCCCCTGGCTCGCGCCATCTGCCGGCGCTATCTGGATTTCCTGCCTCGCCAAACCTACCCGATTCGAACGGGAGTTCACCCCAACACCGCCTTCGGCGTCGCGTTCGCGCTTGACTATGCCCGCGCGGCAGGAAACAAGGAGCTCGAAAAGCTACTCGTGGAACGAGCTTTGGCGTACTACGAACGGGACGAGGCGTGCCCTGCCTCGTGGGAGCCCGGAGGGGAGGATTTCTTTTCGCCCTGCTTGATGGAAGCCGATTTGATGCGTCGCGTTCTTCTTCCTCACCGGTTCCAGAAGTGGTTCGCACAATTCCTTCCAGAAATCGATAAAGGAACGCCGCGCGCTTTGCTCCAGTCTGCCATAGTGAGTGACCGGAGCGATCCAAAGATCGTTCATCTCGACGGCCTCAACCTCAGTAGGGCCTGGTGCATGATAGGGATCGCCTCGAGTTTTCCAGAAGCACATCCTACGCGGCGAAACCTGGTGGAATCCGCGGTGCGGCATGCCGAAAGCACGCTAGGCCACATCGCAAGCGGACACTACGAGGGTGAGCACTGGCTCGGGTCATTCGCGATATTTATGCTTTCGCAGGCGAAGCAGCTTCATGAGAGGTGAGCAGGCTCGGCCCCGAATACTCCTTTTCATTGCATTTCATGGAAAAGCTGGTTAGCATCATTCCACCGTAACGCACCGGAAAGAATCGTCTCGGCAGACTGCACCAATGGGAGGGAGTGTGCCCAGCAGAACCGGCTTCGACAACGAGAAATACCTCACCGAGCAGACAGCATCTATCCTTCTGCGAGTCGCGCGCTTCGACAACAAGTTATATCTTGAATTCGGCGGCAAGCTTATTTTCGACTACCATGCCGCACGCGTGCTTCCGGGATTTGATGCAAATGTTAAAATGCGTCTTCTCCAGCAGCTTCGGGATAAATCCGAGGTGATCCTTTGCATTTATGCAGGGGACATCGAGCGGAAGAAAGTCCGTGCCGATTTCGGGATAACCTACGACTCGGATGCCCTGAAACTCATCGATGATCTCAGCGAGTGGGGGATCACAGTCACCGCTGTCGTCATCACACGCTTCGAAAACCAGCCCTCCGCCGCGCTCTTTAGGAATAAGCTCGAGCGTCGCAATGTTCGTGTCTACACACACCGGCACACCAAGGGTTATCCCACGGACATCGATCTGGTTGTGAGCAATGAGGGATACGGCGCGAATGAGTACATCCCGACAACAAAGCCCATCGTTGTCATCACAGGGCCCGGTCCGCTGAGCGGCAAGCTTGCCACCTGCCTGTCGCAGCTTTACCAAGAGTGGCATCGAGGCATCCACGCCGGCTATGCCAAGTTCGAGACCTTCCCGATTTGGAACCTGCCGTTGAAACATCCGGTCAATGTCGCCTACGAAGCAGCCACCGCGGACATCAAGGATTTCAACGTCATCGATTCGTTTCATCTCGAAGCGTACAACGAAAAAGCAGTGAATTACAATCGTGATGTTGAAGCGTTCCCGTTGCTGAGACGAATCATAGAAAAAATTACCGGGAGCATGTCGTTCTATAAGTCACCGACGGACATGGGCGTCAATCGGGCGGGGTACGGCATCGTCGATGACGCGGTGGTTCGCGCGGCAGCCACGCAGGAGATCATCCGGCGCTACTTTCGGTACGCTTGCGAGTACGTGACGGGCATCGCCGAGAAGGAGACGGTGCAGCGGGCCGAGCTTCTCATGAACGAGCTCGAAGCCAAGCCGGAGGATCGACGTCCGGTCCTCCCGGCACGGCAAGCGGCCCTCGAAGCGGAAAAGACCGGAAAAGGAACGGAAGGCATCTTCGTCGGGGCTGCGTTGGAACTCCCGGATGGATCAATCGTTACCGGCAAGAACTCATCGCTTATGCACGCGTCATCGGCGCTGGTACTGAACGCCGTCAAACGGTTGGCCTGCCTCCCTGATGCTCTGCACCTGCTCCCCCCGAATATTATCGAATCGCTCAGCCATTTCAAGAAGGACGTGCTCCAGGGAAAAATGGTGAGCCTCGACCTTGAGGAGACACTAATCGCTCTGAACATCAGCGCGACGATGAATCCCGCTGCTCATGCCGCCGTTGAGAACCTAAAGGAACTCCGCGGCTGCGAAGTACATATGACGCATATCCCAACCCCTGGCGACGAAGCTGGACTGCGAAAGCTTGGTGTCAATCTGACCAGCGATCCTGATTTTGCGACACGTCGGCTTTTCGTAAGCTGATCGTCGAACCACTGATCGCGAGCCAACTCGTGCATAGCTGCAGCTTCTTCAACCTCCACTCCCAAAAGGACGGCACAATGGAACCCTCAAGAAAACTCGACACACTCGATCGACGGGAGTTCGTGAAGCGCATTGCTGCGGGTGGTTTTGCGGCCACGTTGCCTGCGCTTTCACCTCTTGATCTCTTGGCTCAGCAACAGAAGCCGGCAAAGCCCGCCACGAACATCCAGGACGCGGCAAAGGTGCCTCGCACACCCGAGTCTCTCCCCGGCAGATTCCCTGGTGCGGTCGCCCAGGCCGTTCATGAGAACTGCATCGCCAACGGCAAGCCCGATCCGAAGGCGGTCGATGCGATGGTTCGGCGGTGTATGCTTGAACTGACCGGAGCTGCCTCGGTGGCGGCCGCTTGGAAGCTCTTCGTGACCCCCGACGATCTGGTCGGACTCAAGGTGAACCCGGTTGCGGGAAAGACTCTTTCCACAAGTCTCGAGATCGTCGATGTCATTATCCGACAGCTCGAAGAGGCTGGCGTTCCCAAGAAGAACATCGTCATCTGGGATCGGCGGGAATTCGAGCTTCACGAAGTCGGCTTCACGGCCGAGAATTTCCCCGGCGTGAAGATCACCGGAACGGAGCGCAAAGATGACAAGGGCTCGTTCTATGATGGCCAGGGGAATCTGTACGGCAAGTACATGATTGATGAGGAATGGTACTACTGGGCTGACGTTGAGGGAAAGTACGATGCCGAAACGCTACCGTATATGGTCAATGAAGGCAAATACTCCTACTTCGGAAAGATCTGTACGCAGGACGTGTCTAAGATCATCAACGTGCCCATCCTCAAGAACGCGGGTCCCACGGTGACACTTTGCCTGAAGAACCTTGCCTTCGGTTGCATTTCCAACACCGCCAGGCTACACAAAGATCTGTGGGCAGAGACGTGCGCTCAGGTCCCTGCGTTTGCTCCCGTTCGAGACAAAGTCGTGTTGAATATCGTGGATGGAATCAAAGGCTGCTATAACGGAGGGCCGGGAGCGAACCCACGGTTCTTCACCGAGTACAAGACTGTACTCGTCGGCTCAGATCCTGTCGCTGTCGATCGCGTGGGGTATGAGATTGTATTGAGGAAGAGACTGGAGGAAAAGGTTCAGAAAGAAGAAGTGCCGATGGGTCGACGGGTCATGGAGCTCGCCCATGAGCTTGGTCTGGGCGTTGCCGATATGGAGAAGATCCGGCTTCAAAAAGTCGACCTATCCTAGTCAAACAGTGACGATGCACCCCTGTTTCGTGACGGTTCTTTTAATCGGTGTCCGGCTCGTGAACCCGACGGATGATGTGCCGCTTCTTGATGCGGCGGACGTGCGCGGGGGAAAGATCGTGAAGACCGATTTCTACGAGGGTTCCGCCCTGTACGGATACATCGATGGTGGAGCCGACCTCTACCTGGAGTATGGATTCAAGAAGCTTGGCCGGCAGGAGATAGAGGCGGGGGGAGAGAGGATTGTGGTCGAAATCTATCTGATGCGGGACGCACTGGATGCATTCGGTGTTTTCTCGGTCATGCGTTTTCAGTGCGTTCCGCTCGATTCGCTGACGCCGCTGTCGTGCCAGTCACCTTTCCAGCTTCAGGCAGCCGTCGGTCACTGCTATCTGAGCATCACCAATGAGAGCGGTTCGCCGGTGGCGCAAGGTCAAAGCGTGGATCTCTTCCGCCGGCTTACCCGGAAGATCAAGCCCAAAAAGGTCCAACTTGCGGAAGTCTTTTCCAATGCCCTCCTGGAGCCGCATCTGAAGGATCTGATGCATATGTGCGGAAGATTGGG
>Ga0194125_10000375_pt1:0-20000 | contig 74518 bp, 76 predicted proteins | sample TA2KigC250mmetaG_FD_148626 | JGI IMG/M metagenome (GOLD analysis project Ga0194125, IMG submission 148626) | Freshwater microbial communities from Lake Tanganyika, Tanzania - TA2015034 Kigoma Deep Cast 250m | ecosystem: Environmental > Aquatic > Freshwater > Lake | place: Tanzania: Lake...
TCCCCGCCGGCGAGCTGGAGCTGGCCGAGGATGAACCGTTTGACCTCGACGTCGGCTGCTGCGGTGAGTCCCCTGGCCAGCGCCGCCGTATAGACCTTTCGCTGTCCCTCGGCCCCGGGTCGCGAGGCGTGCAGCGCGAGGCTGCCGAGTGCGTATCGCGCGGGGAGGCCGGACTCGTCGCCCGGCGGCCGCAGCGCGGCGCAGAGTTCGAGCAGGCCCGCCTCGCCGGTCGCGAGGATCGCCTCGCACGCGGTGGCGGCGGCGGCGGGGGAGTCGGCCGGCATCTTCGCGGCGATGTCCGAGGCCGGGCCGGCGGAGGCGTTCAGCGCGAAGGACGCGAGGAGCGCGAGGACGAACATCGAACACCGAACATCGAACATCGAACGCAGAAGAGAGGACGAGAAACGGAAGGGGGAGGGATGACGGAAGGATGGAGGGAGGGATCGATGGGCTCCGATCCGTTTGGCGTTTTCCTGCATTGGGGTTTGGGGTTTGCTTCGCACTTCGATCGCCTGAAGTCGTGCATTCATGGTGGTGTCCTTGATTCTCAGAGGGTCCAGGGGGCGCGCATGGGTACGGAGACGAGGCGGGAGGCCGCGGGGTCGCCGACGACGGTCTCGATGGCCGGGTCCCACTTGACCGTGCGGCCAAGGCGCCACGCGATGATGGCGAGGTTGACGAGGGTGCACGACCGGTGGCCGTTGCGTTCGTTCAACGCGAACGGACGGCGGTTGCGGACGGCGTCGTAGAAGTTCGTCTGCCGCGGCGGCGCGTCGGGCAGCGCGGCGAGCATGCGCTGGAGGCCGGGCACGTCGGACTCGAGGTTCTTGTAGAGCTTTCCCTTCGGTCCCTCGAGGAACGGCACGCGGCGGCCCTCGGCGTTGCCGCCGTCGAGGACGATCTCGCAGCCGTCGGCGTAGCGCATGCGGATCGACCGGAACGAGCCGGCCGCGTCGGGGTGCTGCTGCGGCGCGTCGGCCGAGACCTCGACGGGGCCGGTGTCGTCCTTTCCGAGCAGGTACTGGACCGGGTCGAGGTAGTGCTGGCCCATGTCGCCGAGGCCGCCGCCGTCGTAGTCCCAGTAGCCGCGGAACGTGCCGTGTACGCGGTGCGGGTGGTAGGGCTTGTAGGGTGCGGGACCGAGCCACATGTCGTAATCGAGTTCCGGCGGCACGGGTTCGGGCGTCGCGTTCACGAGGCCGGACCATCCGAACTTCCACGAGAAGCCGCTGACGTCTCCGACGGTTGCGCGCAGGGGCCAGCCGAGGACGCCCGAGTCGACGACCTTCTTGATCGGCGCGACGGGCGTGCCGAAGCCGTAGTAGCCGCCCTCGAACCGGAACCACGTGTTGATCCGGAAGATCCGGCCGTGGCGGCGCACCGCCTCGCGCACGGCGATGCCCTCGGCGATGGTGTGGGTCATCGGCTTCTCGCACCAGACGTCCTTGCCCGCCTGCGCCGCGGCGATGGACATCAGGCCGTGCCAGTGGGGCGGGGTGGCGATGTGGACGACGTCGATGTCCGGCCGCGCGAGGACCTCGCGGAAGTCGCGGTAGCCCTTCGCGTCCGGGCAGCGCGCGAGCGCCTTCTCGACGCGTTGCGCGTCCGCATCGCACACGGCCAAGGTCCGCGCGCCGCCGTAGCCGAGGTGGCCCGAGCCCATGCCGCCGACGCCGATCACGGCGCGCGTGATCTCGTCATTCGGCGCCGGCTGTCCCGTGCCGCCGAGGACGCGACGCGGCACGATCTGGAACGCCGCGCCCGCCAGGAGGCCTGCGACGAAGCGGCGGCGCGGGATCCGGACGGCGTGGCGGCTGGCGGTGGAGGGCGATGGCTTCATAATTTGTTCCCCGTGTGGACAGTCGGGCGACGACGCTAGGCCGCGGGGCTGGCGCGTGCAAGCGCAAAGAGGGGCGGGAGGGAGTCCACCTTTCGGGTTCAGGCTCCGGCCGCCCACTTGAAACTTGAAACTCGGACCTTGAAACGGTCTTCTCCGTTCCATGGACATCACGGCAATACTGGCGCAGGTGAACTTCTTCCAGGGCCTGAGCGAGGCGAGCCGCCGCGCGCTGGCGGAGGTGTGCATCCCGCGCGAGGTGGCGAAAGGGGAGGTGCTCTTCCGCGAGGGGGATGACGGGCATTCGGTCTACGTCTGCAACCGGGGGCGTGTCCGGCTGCACAAGGCGGCGCCGGGCGGGTCGGAGGTCGTGATCAAGGTGGTCCGCCCGGGCGAGACCTTCGCCGAGGTCGTGCTCTTCGAGAGGGAGCGGTACCCGGTGACGGCGACCGCGGTCGAGCCGTGCGGCCTCTTCCTGATCCCCCGGCGCGATGTGCGGGCGCTGCTCCGCCGGGACGACTTCCTCGACGATTTCATCGGCATGCTGATGCGCAAGCTGCGCCACCTGGCCGAGCGGGTGCCGATGCTGACGACGACGGATGTCGAAGTGCGCCTGTTCCATTTCCTCCGGGAGCAGTTCGGCGATGCGCCGGTCGTCCAGTGCGGCCTGACCAAGAAGGACGTCGCAGTCGCGATCGGCACCACACCGGAGACCCTGTCGCGTCTTCTGGCCCGCCTGGCACGGACCGGCCGGTTGCGGTGGCGCGGGAAGTCGATCGAGCGGTCGTCCCCCCGCGGTCCGGGGAAGCCGGCCGGTCCGCGCGGAGCCCGATCCGCCGGACATTTTTGAGTTTCCCGAACGCTTTCCGTACGGTACGCTCCTGACTTCCGGACCGTCGAACCAGTGGAATCATGCCGGCGGCCCTCCTCCCGGGCGAGGGGGGCCGGGCGGCAAGGGGACAGGAGCAACGTTGTGAGCGTCATCGGCATACAGGAGATCCAGACCCTCCTGCCGCACCGGTATCCGTTCCTGCTCGTGGATCGCATCATCGAATGCGACAACACGGAGCGGATCGTGGGCATCAAGAACCTGACCTTCAACGAGCCGTTCTTCCAGGGGCATTTCCCCGGGGCGCCGGTCATGCCGGGCGTGCTCCAACTCGAGGCGATGGCCCAGGTCGGCGGCATCCTCCTGACGAAGATCACCGGCAAGGTGCAGGTCATATACTTCCTGGCCATCGACAAGGCCCGGTTCCGCCGGATCATGGGTCCGGGCGACCAGATGCGCATCGAGGTGAAGTTCCTCAAGATGCGGCTCAACATGGCCCGGTTCGTCGGCACCATCACGTGTGACGGCGAACTGGCCTCGGAGGCCGAGTTGATGTTCGGGACCGGCCGGGATTCGACACCGTCGGCATGAGCACCATCCATCCGACAGCGGTCATCGCCCCGGGCGCGGAACTCGGCGCGGACGTGGAGATCGGTCCCTACTGCGTGATCGGCCCCAACGTCCGCGTGGGCGATGGCACGCGCCTGCTCTCGCACGTCGTGCTCGACGGTCACCTCACGCTGGGCCGCGGGTGCCGGGTGTTTCCGTTCGCCTCGCTGGGCGCGGTCACGCAGGATCTCAAGTACCGCGGAGGCGCGCCGCGCGCCGAGATCGGCGACGAGACGACCATCCGCGAGTGCGTGACGATCAACACGGCCACGGCCGATGGCGACGTCACGCGGGTGGGCTCGCGCTGTCTCCTGATGGCCTATTCCCACATCGCCCACGATTGCGTCGTCGGGGACGAGGTCATCCTGGCCAACGCCGTCGCGCTGGCCGGCCACGTCACCGTCGAGGATCGGGCGAGCCTGGGCGGCATGGCGGGCGTTCCGCAGTTCCTCCGGATCGGCACGATGGCCTACGTCGGCGCGTGCACCAAGCTGACGAACGATGTTCCGCCGTACATGATCGTGGACGGCACCCCTCCGGAGGTGCGGTCCATCAACGCGGTGGGGCTCCAGCGTCGCGGGTTCTCCGCGGAGGCGGTGGAGGGCCTGCGCGTGGCCCAGAGAATCCTCTGTCGCGAGGGGTTGAACGTCCGCCAGGCGGTCGAACGGATCCGGGCGGAGATCCCCGGGCCGGAGATCGATCGGCTGACGGCCTTTATCGAGGGGTCGAAACGGGGGATCATCCGCTGATCCCGGAGGCGATGCGCCATGCGCTGGAGCTTCATGCGGTGCGCGGCTGCGGCCGCCGTCCTCGCCGCTGCGACGGCGGGAGCCGCCGATGAACCGTCCCCGGTCCCCCGCCGCCTGACTCCAACGCCCCCGGCGCCCCCGCCGGCGGGAGGGGTCAGCTTCAACTTCGACAACGCCGACATCCGCATCCTCGCGAAGATCGTCGGCGAGATGACCGGCCGCCGGTTCGTCGTGAACGACAAGGTCGTCGGATCCGTCACGGTGATCTCGCCGGGACAGATCCAGGCCGCCGAGGTGTATCCGCTCTTCCTCTCGATCCTGGAATCGCGCGGGTTCACGGTGATCGAGCGCGAGGGGGCATCGTTCATCGTGCCGCTGCCCGACACGCAGGGCATGCTCGTGGTTCCCCAGGTCGATGACGGGACCAACGCGCCCGGCCGCTCCGGCATGGCGACGAGGATCTTCCGTCCCGCGAACATCAACGCGATCGACCTGGCCAAGGCGGTCGAGCCGCTTGTCCGAGGGGCGAAGTCCGGCGGGCTCTCCGTCTTCGGTCCGGGGAACCACCTGATCGTGACGGAGACGGCGGACAGCCTCCGGCGCATCGAACAGTTGATCGCCGAGCTCGACCGGCCGGGGGCGAACCGGACCCTCGAGGTCGTCCGGCTGACCCACGGGTCGGCGGAGGAGCTCGCCCAGCAGGTGGCGACGGCCCTCGCGGGGGCGGAGAGCGCCGGGAGCAACGTCAGCCGGCACATTCGCCAGGTCGCCGAGGGCTCGGCGGCGATGCCTTCGAGCGCCATGGTCGTCGCCTCGCCCGCCGCCAACAGCCTCGTGCTCATCGGCACGCCGGTCCAGATCGAGGAGCTCAAGCGGATCGTCGCCCTGCTGGACGTCGAGCCCGGCACGGGCAAGGGACGTCTGAACGCGGTGTTCCTCAAGTACCTCAGCGCCGAGGAGGCGGCGAAGAGCCTGAGCGCCCTCCTGACCAAGACCGTCGACAAGGACAAGAGCCTCAAGATTGCCGTCGAGCCCAACATCGCGAACAACGCGCTGCTGGTGTACGCGATGCCGTCCGACTTCCTCTGGGTCCGCGACCTCGTCGAGAGCCTCGACACCATGCCCAGCCAGGTGCTCGTCGAGATCCTGATCGCCGAGACCGACGTGGGGCGCCAGGTGGATCTCGGCGTGGACTGGTCCACCATCGAGGTCCCCGGAGCGGGCGAGACGGTCGTCTCGGCGCGCAGCCGGCCGGGGGCCGCGGACACGGTTCAGAACATGCTCAGCCAGACGGTCTTCCCGCAGGGGCTTTCGCTGGGCGTTGCCCATGGTTCCGCCGGCGGGATGACCATCCCGTTCCTGCTCACCGCGCTGGACGAGGACCGCGACGTCCGCATCCTCTCCAGCGTGCCGCTCCTGGTGCAGAACAACACGGAGGCCACGGTCAACGTGGTCGAGAACATCCCCGTGCTGCGGTCGACGATCGAGGGCGGCGCGGGAACGTCGCGCGACGTGATCCAGAACATCGACCGCATGGACGTGGGCATCAAGCTCAAGGTCACGCCGCACGTGAATCCCAACCGCGAGATCACGCTGGCCCTGAATCCCACGATCGAGGCCGTGACCGACCAGGGGTCGTCGGAGCAGGCGTTCGCCCCGACGATCGCGAAGCGGGAGATCAAGACGACGATCACGGTGCCGGACCGCTCCACCGTCGTCATCAGCGGCCTGATCCGCGAGGACAAGGGCCGTACCGAGCGCAAGATTCCGCTCCTCGGCGACATCCCGTGGCTGGGCTGGCTCTTCCGCTACTCCACGGACACCTCCCGGCGCAACAACCTGCTGGTCTTCGTCACGCCGCGCATTGTCGACGGGACCAACCACGCGGACGCGGTCAGCGCCTCCCTCGAGAAGCGCACGGGCCTCGACGGCGTCTCGGCGCCGCAACGCGTCGATCCCACCGCGGAACGGAAGGAGTAGGCGGCCGTGCGGCTCGCCGCGATCCTCGTCGAATCGGGACGCGTCCCCGCCGACCGCATGGCGGAGGCGGAGCGGGCGAGCGCGGCGTCCGGGCGGCCGCTGGGCGAGGTCCTCGTGGAGACGGGCGCCGCTCCGGCGGAGGCCGTTGCGGCGGCCGAGGCCCGCGCGCGCGGCCTCGCCAGCCTGGTCCCGGTGCCCGACGAGGCCCTGGACTCGGACCTCATCGCATCGCTGCCCGTCGAGTGGGCCCGTCTGCACCGCGCCCTGCCGATCCGGCACGGGGATCGCACCGCCGCGCTCCTCGGCCGCATCGAGGCCCTCGATGCCGTCGAGGACCTGGCCGTGCTGCTCGGGCGCGACCTCGTGCCCGTGCTGACGACCCCCGCGGAACTCGACGGCGCCATCGAGCGCTGCTACTTCCACCGGAAGGGGACCGCCGGCGACCTCGTGCGCGAGTTCGAGCGTTCCGGGGGCGAGTCCGCCCCGCCGGCGGGCGCCGCGTCCGGCGCGGAGGACCTCCTCCGGGCCGCCGACGGCGCGCCGGTGACCCAGTTCGTCAACCTCATGCTGCTCGACGCCCTGCGGGCCCGTGCGTCGGACATCCATATCGAACCGTTCGAGGACCGGCTTCGCCTCCGGTTCCGCGTCGACGGGCTGCTCTACGAACAGGCCTCGCCGCCGAAGCCGCTGGAGGCGGCGCTGACCTCCCGCCTGAAGGTGATGGCGCGGATGGACATCGCGGAGCGGCGCCTGCCGCAGGACGGCATGGCCCGCGTGCGCATCGGGGCCCGCGAGATCGACATCCGCGTCTCCACGGTGCCCGTCGCGGAGGGCGAGCGGATCGTCCTCCGTCTGCTGAACCGCGACTCGGCGCTGCTCTCGCTCGGCGATCTCGGGATGGACGCGGGCGAGATCGCCGCGTTTCGCGCGCTGCTCGCCGAGCCGCAGGGCATCCTGCTCGTGACCGGACCGACCGGGAGCGGCAAGACGACGACGCTCTACGCCGCGCTGCAGGAGCTGGACACGAAGCGGCTCAACATCCTCACCATCGAGGATCCCATCGAGTACCGCCTGCCGAGCATCAGCCAGATGCAGGTGAATCCGAAGATCGACCTCACGTTCGCACGGCTGCTCCGCCACGTGCTGCGGCAGGACCCGGACGTCGTGCTCGTCGGCGAGACGCGCGACCTCGAGACCGCCGAGATCGCGATCCGCGCCTCGCTGACCGGCCACCTCGTGTTCACCACGCTCCATACCAACGACGCCGCCGGCGCCGCGGTGCGTCTTGCGGACATGGGCGTCGAGCCCTACCTGCTCTCGGCCTCGCTGAAGGGCGTCCTGGCCCAGCGGCTGGTGCGGTGCCTGTGCACCGCGTGCCGCGTGGAGCGCCGCCTCGGGCCCGACGACCTCGCCGGGCTGGGCCCCGGGGCCGCCCGCGCGTTTCCGGAGGGCCGGCACTGGGTGCCGGCCGGCTGCCCGCAGTGCCTCGACGGCTATCGCGGCCGCATAGGGCTCTACGAACTGCTGGTCGTCACCCCCGGGGTCGCCGTCTCGATCCGCAACCGCGCGGGACTCGAGGTCCTCCGGAGCGCCGCCGTCGGGGCCGGCATGCGGACGCTCCACAGCGCCGGCCTGGCCAAGGCCGCCGCTGGCGTGACCAGCCTGGCCGAGGTTGCCCGCGCGCTGGGCCGCGGCGACGCGGCATGAAGACCTTCGACTACAGGGGCTACGACGGCGCGGGCCGGCGGGTGCGCGGCCTCGTCGAGGCGGACGGTCTCAAGGACGCGCGCGAACGGCTCGCCGCCCGCGGCATCCTCCCCGAGCGGCTCACGCCCGCAACCGCGGGCGGGGGGCGCGGCGCCGCGCGGTGGAGCCGGGCGGGCGAGCGGGCCGCGATCTACCGCGAACTCGCCTCGCTGCTGCACGCGGGCCTCACGATGACGCACGCGCTCGACATCCTGATCGAATCGCCGGAACTCGCCCTTCTCCGCCCGACGCTCGCCGGGATCCGCGACCGCGTGCGCGAGGGCGTCAGCCCGGCCGACGCCTTCGACGGCGCCGGCGCGCTGACGCCGTTCGAGACGGCCGTTCTCCAGGCCGGCCAGCGCGCGGGCGCCCTCGACGACTCCATGAAGCGGCTGGCCTCGTTCCTCGAGGAGCAGGACCGCATCCGCTCGCGCGTTCGCTCGGCGCTGATCTACCCGGCGGTCGTCGGCGTGCTCGCCGTCGCCATCGCGATCCTGATGCTCGGCTTCATGCTGCCGTCCTTCGCGCGGATCTTCGAGGAGGCGCGGATCCCCCTGCCGGCGCTGACGCGCGCGGTGCTTGCGACCGGCCGGATCGCGGGGATCCTGGGGCTTCCCGTGCTGGTCCTCGCGGCGGCGGCGGTCTGGATCGGCCGGCGGAGGCTCCGTGCGTCGCCCGCGGTCCGGGCGCGGATCGAGCGGGCCCTTGCGCGTCTTCCGGTCGTCGGCCGCGCGCGCGCGGCGCTTTCCGGCATGCGGTTCGCCCGCACCCTCTCGCTTCTCCTGCGCGGCGGCGTGCCGCTGCTCGAGTCGCTCCGCATGTCCGGCCGCGCCACCGGCAGCGCCTGGGTCGAGGCCGAGGTCGATCGCGAGGCGGAAACCGTCCGCCACGGCGGACGGTTGGCCGACGCCGTCCGCCGCGTCGCGCCCCTCCAGTCGACGCTCCCGGCCTGGGTCCAGGCCGGCGAGGCCGGCGGCGACCTCCCGGGCATGCTTGAACTCGCCGGGATGCGGTGCGAGGAGCTGTGGGACCGCACCCTCACGCGGGCCATGGCCCTGCTCGAGCCGGCGCTGATCCTGATCCTCGGCGCCCTCGTCTTCGTGCTCGCCCTCGCCATCCTCCTGCCGATCCTGGGCATGAACCAGGGCATGGCGTGAGGCCGTCTTTGCGGTTGACCGCGCGGCCCCGGACTGCCTAGCTTCGATGCCGCGGCACGACCGCCGCGGGAGGAGACCGCATGACGTCGCGGGAACGACTGATCGCAACCCTGAAGGGGGAGATCCCCGACCGTGTGCCCGTCGCGCCGTTCGTCCAGGAGGAGTACCTCTCGTTCCACTACCCGGACCGCGCCTCCGTCGATCGGGTCGTCGATGCGACCGAACTGGCCGAGGAGCTCGACTTCGACCTGATGGCCAAGCACCGCGGGCTCGAGGCGCCGCATTTCCTCCGCCGCAGCCGGCACAACTGGGAGGTCCGCCGGACCGAGACCCAGGAGGGCGGCATGCAGGTGCGCCGCTTCCAGATCGTGACGCCGACGATGGTGCTGACGAAGGAGGATTCGCGCCCCCTCGCCGGCGTGGCGACCGCGGGCCTCAGCTTCACGCCGACCAAGCCGCTGCTCGCGGGCCGCGAGGAGATCGAGGCCTTCGTCGCGCTCATCCCGCCCCTCGGCGCCGCCGACCTCGCGCACATGCGCGAGACGGTCGCGGAATGGAAGCGCGTCGTCGGCGATCGCGGCGTGCTGGCCCCGTGGGGCTTCGCGGGCGTCTTCAACGTGGCCGCGGAACTCGTCGGGATGGACACGATCTACGTGATGCCCTACGAGGACGAGGCCCTCTACCGCCACTTCATGGACGGGCTGGCCGCCGCGCAGTGCGCCTACAACGCCGCCCTCGCCGAGGCCGGCTGCGACTGCGTCGGGTTCCAGGGCCACATCGCGGGGGGACAATCCACCGGCCCCGACTTCTTCCGCGCCTACGTGCAGGAATACGAGAAGCGCGTCGTGGACGCCGTCCACGCGGCCGGCGCCTTCACCGTCTACCACAACTGCGGCTTCGCGCGCTCGCTCTACGACAACTACCGCGAGGTCGGCATGACCGTCTGGGAGACGGTCTCCGAGCCGCCGCGCGGCGACAACACGATGGCCGAGGCCAAGGCGGAGCTCGGCGACCGGATCTGCCTGCTCGGCAACCTCGACCAGGTCGACTTCCTCAAGCGCGCCACGCCCGCCGAGGTCGATGCGAAGACGCGGGAGATCGTGCGCGCCGGCAAGCCCGGCGGACGCTTCATCTTCTCCACGTCCGACTTCCTGGAGAAGAACACGCCGCTCGGGAACATCCGCGCGATGATCGCGGCCGCGAAGGACGAGGGCCGCTACGCCTGACCGCCGGCGCCCGCCTGCAGCGCCCCGCGGATGCGGTCGGCCAGCGCGGCGGCCTCGGCGGGGGCGGAGTAGGCCCCGGCCTTCCAGTTCCAGCGGTGGCCGTCGTTGGCGAAGCGCGGGATGACGTGGAAGTGGACGTGGGGGACGACCTGCCCCGCCGCCGCGCCGTTGGCCTGGTGGAGGTTCACGCCGTCGGCGCCCAACCCCGCCATCTGCGCGGCGGCCACCTTCTGGACAACCTGCATCACGCGCGCGAGCAGCGGCGCGGGCACCGCGGTGAGCGGGTCGTGGTGCGCCTTCGGGATGACCAGCACGTGACCCTTCACGATCGGGCCGATGTCCATGAAGGCGAGGGCCGCGTCGTCCTCGTAGACCTTCGTCGACGGGATCCGCCCGGCCACGATCTTGCAGAAGATGCAGTCTGCGCTCACGGTTCACGCTCCCCCGGGCCGCGCCCGGTGATGCCGACTCTATCCGTCCCTCCGGCGGCGGGCAATGCGCGACACGGAATGGGCGGTGGGGTGGGGACTCGCCCCGGAAAGGGGCGAGGGTCGGGGGGCGAGGGAGAACGGTTCCGAGTGGCAGGTGTCGAGTGTCGGTCTCTTCCTCGCGGCCTTCCTCGTCTTCCGCCGTTGGATGTTGGCTGTCGGGTGTTGGTTGTTGGGTGTTGTGATCCCCGAACGGTGTCGAGAGGCAGGTGTCGAGTGTCGGCTTCTTCCTCGCGGCCTCCCTCGTTCTTCCCCGTTGGATGTTGGCTGTTGGGTGTTGGTTGTTGGGTGTTGTGATCCCCGCCCTTCGCCCCTCTTCCTGTGATGGAGGGCCGAGCTACTGCGAGGCCGGGGAGAGAGTCCTGGGATCCTGCGTGCGGGCTCGCTGTAGCTCGCCCCCGGAAAGGGGCGAGGGTCGGGGGGCGAGGGAGAACGGTTCCGAGTGGCAGGTGTCGGGTGTCGGCCTCTTCCTCGCGGCCTTCCTCGTTTTCCCCCGTTGGATGTTGGGCGTTGGCTGTTGGGTATTGGTTGCTGATCCCCGCCCCTCGCCCCTCGTCCCTCTTCCTGTGATGGAGGGCCGAGCTACTGCGAGGCCGGGGAGAGAGTCCTGGGATCCTGCGTGCGGGCTCGCTGTAGCTCGCCCCTCCAGGGCGCGGAGACAGGAAGGATGAGGGCGGAAACCTGAAACCTGAAAGCGTCCGGCCTTCGGTGTTCATTGCCCGTTTCCATTCGGTTGTCCCCATTCGGTTGTCATCCTCCGTCCGGGGCGGCGGAGTTCAACATCCAACAGCCAACAGCCAACGACCAACCAATGGAGGGCCGAGCTACTGCGAGGCCGGGGAGAGCTCGCCCCCGGAAAGGGGCGAGGGTCGGGGGGCGAGGGAGAACGGTGTCGAGAGGCAAGTGTCGGGTGTCGGCCTCTTCCTCGCGGCCTTCCTCGTCTTCCGCCGTTGGATGTTGGCTGTCGGGTGTTGATCCCCGCCCCTCGTCCCTCGTCCCTCTTCCTGTGATGGAGGGCCGAGCTACTGCGAGGCCGGGGAGAGCTCGCCCCCGGAAAGGGGCGAGGGTCGGGGGTCGAGGGCGAACGGTGTCGAGTGGCAAGTGTCGGGTGTCGGTCTCTTCCTCGCGGCCTTCCTCGTCTTCCGCCGTTGGATGTTGGTTGTTGCGGCCGAATGTCGCGTCCATAGATGCGGTTCTGCTGAAGAACTTCCTCGTCTTCTGACGCTTCCGCCGGCCTTGGCAGATTGCGGCAACGGGCACGATCAGTCGTTTCTCAACGCCTCGGAGGCGGAGGTGCGGGCGGCGAGGCGGGCGGGGACATAGGAGAAGGCCGCGCCGAGGAGCAGCGCGGCGCCGAGCACGACCGGGACGGACAGGCCCCGAAGGTCGAAGGGGATCGCGGTCTGGCGCGACAGCATGCCGAGGACCGGCCATGCGGCCAGGAGCGCGGCCGCCGCGGCGAGCGCCGTGACGAGTACGGCCTCGGCGAGGAAGAGGACCGCGATGTCGGGCGGCCGCGCGCCGAGGGAGAGCCGGAGCCCGATCTCGGGCATCCGGTTGCGGACGTCGGAGAGCAGGAGCCCCATCAGCGAACTGCCGCCGAGCAGGAGGCAGAGCCCGGCCAGGAGCCCCGTGCCCCAGATCACGCCGGTCCGCCAGCGACGGAGCCCGCGGAGCAGCGACTCGGGCGTGACCCAGGTCGCGTCCGCGGGGGCGAGGTCGGGAGCCGCCAGCACGCGCTGCGCGATCCCGATCGCACGCCGGAGCCCCGCCTCGCTGTCCGCGGCCAGGTGGAGGGCGTCGATGCGGTCGCTCCCGGGGCCGCCCGTGCCGCGGAGGGCGGTGGTCCACGGGACGAACACCGCGGGGGCCGAGGCTCCGACGATACCGGCGGCCGGTTCGCTCGGAGCGTCGCCGCCGGAGACGGTGCCGACCAGCCGCAGGATGCGGTCGCCGATGGCGACCAGGTCGCCGGGCCGCCAGCCGAACAACCGCAGGGCGGCTTCCGTCGCCACCGCGTGGGCCGCGCCATCGCGGACGTCGACCGCGTCGAGGAACCGGCCGTCCACGAGCGTCCAGTTGCGGGCCCGGGCGAGGTGCTCGTCGGTCCGTACGAGCCAGAACGAGTGCCGTCCGTCGGGTCCCTCGGCGGCCCGGGCGTCCAGCCCGCTCCAGACCGCGTCCGGCGCGGCGGCGCGCAGCGCCTCCAGGTGGCGGCGCGCCAGGGGCGTCTCAGAGGCGCGTTCAGAGTCCCCGGCGGCCGGCGCCTGGAGGAGGGCGGCGGCGTGGGCGCCGAGTTCGGCGGTCAGGCGCCGGGCGCGTTCCTGGAAACCGCGGAGCACGCCGACGGTCAGCGTCAGGGCGAACAGCCCGATGGCGACGCCGGTGAAGGCGATCGCGGTCCGGCCGGGGCGCGAGCGGAGTCCATCGCGGACGTCGGCCAGGAACCGGACCGCCGCCGTCATCCGGGCACCTGCTTCGGGGACGGACCATCCAGCCGGACGATGTCGTCACACTCGGCGACCCAGCGCGGATTGTGGGTTGCGACGAGGACGGCGATTCCGCGCGGCCGGCACCCGGCCAGGAGATCCATGACGTGGCGCGCCGCGTCGGCGTCGAGGTTGCCGGTCGGTTCGTCGGCCAGCAGCAGCAGAGGCGGCAGCGCCAGGGCGCGCGCGACGGCCACGCGCTGCATCTCGCCGCCGGACAGGAGCCGGGCGGGCGTATGGGCGACGGCCGAGAGCCCGACGCTGTCCAGCGCCTCGCGGGCCCGTTCGCGGGCCTCGCGGGCGGGGACGGTCGTGTAGCGGAACCGGAACGCGACGTTCTCCAGGGCGCTGCGGTGGGGCAGGAGGTGGAAGCGCTGGAAGACCATCCCGATCCGCTCGCGGCGGAGCCGGGCCAGGTCCGCGCCGCCGAGGCCCGACACGTCGATGCCGTCGAAGATCCGTTCCCCGGCATCCGGCGCGTCGAGCAGCGCGGCGATGTGCAGCAGCGTCGTCTTCCCGCACCCGGAGGGTCCCGCCACGGCCAGCAGGCGGCCGCGGCGGGCCTCGAGGTCCACCCGCTTCAGGACCTCCACCACGCGGGCCGCCGTCCGGAAGGTCCGCGACACGCCGCGCAGGCTCAGGACGACCTCGCTCATCGGAGCACGGCTTCCCCGGCTTGCAGCCCCTCGAGGACGACGAAGTCCCGCTCGTTGCCCGGGCCGAGGCGCAGGCTGCGGCGTTGCGGGCCGCCGGGCGCGGGGACGTGGGCGTAGGGGGCGCCGCCGTCCCAGCGGACCGCGGACCGGGGGATGACGGGCGTCCGGTCGACGCGGTGGGACAGCACCGCCGCCTGCACGGAGAGCCCGCTCTTCATCTCCGCCGGCGCGCCGAGCACGCGGATCGTCATCGGGAAACAGCGGGCCGCCGGGTCGCCCGCCCGGGATCGCGCCATCGCGGACACCGTCTCCACGGTCCCGGTCAGCGTCATCTGGGGCCAGGCCCGGGGGAAGAGGAGGGCGGCGGACCCCGGCGCGACGCGCCCGAGTTCCTGCTCGGGCACGTCGCAGCGGACCACCCATTCGGACGGGTCCGGGATGCAGAGGAACTCCTGGTTCTTGAACACGGTGTCGCCGACGCGGGCCGTGCGGATCTCCGTTCCGAAGGCTAGGGGAAGATGGACGACCTCGCCGTCGCACGGCGAGGTGACGATGCATTGCGCGAACTGCTCCTGCATGAGCGCCCGCTGGCGGGACGCGGCGTCGAGCTTGGCCCGCGCCTCCTCGACGCGCGCGGGATGGACGTGCTCCTTCAGCAGCTTCAGCCGGAGCTCCGTCTGCTCGATCTTCGACTGGAGCCCCTCGGTCTTCAACTGCTGCCGCTCGACCTCGCGGGCCGAAACGAGGCCCTCCGCGACGAGTTCCTTCGAGTCCTCGGCATACTGGGCCTCGGCGCCGTGGTTGACGCGGGCCTCGATCAGGGCGGTTTCGAGCTCGCGGAGTTCCAGCGGGAGCGTGGCGTTCTCCAGGTTCCGCAGCTCCGACTCCGCGACGGCGTGCTCGCGTTCCAGCCGGGCGAGGTCGTTCTCGACCTGGAAGCTGTCGAAACGGACGAGCCGGTCGCCGCGGCGGACGCGCGTCCCCTCCGCCGCGAGTTCGACGATGGTGGCGCCGCCGTTGAATCGCGACGAGACGGTCTCGACCCTGCGCGCCGCGATGCGTCCCTCGTAGCGGGACCAGAGCTCGAACGAGGTCTCCTCGATCACGAGCCGCTCGCCGTCCGTCTCGCCGGAGGGTCCCCGCGACAGGACCGAGCGGAGGGCGACGGCGAGAACGGCGGCCGCCGCGACCGACAGGACGATGCGGATGGGGGGGCTCATGCGCTCAGTCTCCGTTCGGCTTCAGTTCGGGCGGATGCTCGATCAGGGTGCCGATCGCGTGGAGCACCGTGTAGGCCGAGACGCGGTGAGCGGAGCGGACCTCCATCAGGCGGTTCTCCGCGCGGGCAAGCTGGATCTCGGCGTCCGAGAGGGCGAACGCGTCGCCCCGCCCCAGTTCGTAGAGCCGCCGGGCGAGCCGGGCCCCGTCCTCCGCCAGCTTCCGGTTGCTCTCCGCGATGCCGAGTTCGGCGGCGATCCGGCGGCATTCGGAGAGGGTCTGCAGGACCTCGCGGGCGACGGCCTCGCGCCGGATGTCGACGATGGCGTCGGCGGCCGCCCCGTCGAGTCCCGCACGCTGCGTGGCAAGCCGGTCGGCATGGCGCCACGGATAGCCGTCGACCTGGGCGGAGGCGATGACGTCGGTGCGTTCGTCGTCGATGCCGGGCGAGGAGACATCCATCCACGCGTGACGCATGGACAGGCCGATCGAGATGTCCGGCCACCGGTTCCGCCGCGCGAGGGACGCGGTGCGGCGGGCGATATCGGCGTCGTCGAGGGCCTGGGCCAGGTCGAGGCGGTTGGAGGCGGCCGTGGCGACCGCCGCCGCCGCGTCGGGCAGCGCCAGGTCGAGCGGGGGCGGCCGCTTGGGCTGGAAGACGGTGTCGAGGCTTGCGCCGAGGGTTTCGGCCAGTTCGCGACCGGTGGCGTCGCGCCGTTCGACCAGGGCGGCGAGGCGGGCCTGCGTCTCGCCGGCCTGGAGATCCATGCGCACGACGTCGACGCGCGTGGAGCGGCCCTGCCGTTCGTGGGCGCGGACCAGCGTGGCGAGGCGGCGGATCCGTTCGAGGTAGCCGGTCTCGAACTCGATCTGCCGGTCGCTCCGCTCGATGGTCTCGAAGAGCGTCACCAGCGACATGACGAGGTCGGCGCGCTGCATCTCCCAGTGGCGCCGTTCGGCGCGGTACTGGTCGAGGCGGAGCCGGACCGGCTCCTCCGCCACGGCCCGGCCGAACCGGCGGAACAGCGGCTGGGCGATGCTGACCGTGACGGCCTGCTCGTCACCGCCCAGCGTGCCGGTGCGGTCCAGGATCGTCCCGGAGGCCCCGACGCGTGTGCCGAAAGGGGTCGTCTTGGCGGCCTGCATGCCATAGGTCCATTGGGCGTTGTCGCCGAGGCTTGCGGACTGAAGGACCGGCCCCGCCTCGGTGTCGAAGGCGCTGCGCGCCAGGGAAACGTCCATCTCCCGCGCCCGCAGCTGCATCTGCCCGCGCGCCAGCGCCCGGTTGTGGGCCAGGGCGGTTGCGATGGCCTCTTCCAGTGTCAGCGGCACCGGGTCGGCCGCAGCCGCGGAGCCGGCCAGGAGGAGGGCGAGCGTGACGGGAAGCCGGTTCATGGCGTGGGGACGCTGGGCGCCGTCGATCCGCAGTCGGGGCCGAGCCAGCGGGCGGCGAGCGGGGCGGCGGCGTCGACGCGGCGATCGCGCAGGAACGGCCATGCACGACGGATCGCCTCCACGCGTCTGCGATCCGCGTCGACCAGCAGCACGGCCCCGGCATCCGCGGGGGCGCGGGCCAGCATGATGCCGTGGGGATCGCAGGCGAAGGTCGAACCCCAGAACTGAAGTCCCTCGTGTCCCGGCGCCGGGCGCTCGTGGCCGATGCGGTTGACGGCTGCCCAGTAGATGCCGTTGGCGATGGCGTGACCGCGCTGGACCGTGATCCACGCGTCCACCTGGGCGTCGCCGAGCGTCTGCCGCTCCCGGGGGTGCCATCCGATCGCGGTCGGCACGAGGACGAGGTCGGCGCCCTGGAGAGCGACGAGGCGGGCGGCCTCGGGGAACCACTGGTCCCAGCAGATCAGCACGCCGATCCGGCCGGCGCTCGTATCGAAACAGCGGAATCCGAGGTCGCCCGGAGCGAAGTAGTACTTCTCGTAGTAGCCGGGATCGTCGGGGATGTGCATCTTCCGGTACAGACCGGCCAGGCTTCCGTCGCGCTCGATGACCACGGCGCTGTTGTGGTAGAGGCCGGGTGCGCGCCGCTCGAACAGGGGTGCGACGACGACCATCCGGTGTTCCCGGGCCAGGGCGGCGAGGGCGTTCGTCGTGGGCCCGGGGACCGGTTCGGCCAGGTCGAAGGCGCGCGGGTCCTCGGACTGGCAGAAGTACGGAGTCCGATAGAGCTCGGGAAGGCACGCCACGGTCGCGCCGCCCGCGGCCGCTTCGCGGAGGCGGACGACCGCGGTCTCCAGATTGGCCGCCGGGTCGTCGGACATTGCCATCTGGATCAGCGCCGCGCGAATTGTGCCTGTGTCGCCTGCCATCGATCGCCCCCGGCGGAGTTCCGGTGGGCGAAGTATGGCGAATGACCATCTCCGCCGCAATGGCGGCGTCAGGGGGGGGCGGCAGCCAGTGCCTCGTCCCGGGATCAGGTCAGGCGCAGCGCGTCGACCTCGACCTCGAAGAGAAGGTCGTCGCGGCAGATGTCGGCCTTCACGACCACGATGGGCATCGCGGGAATGCTGTTGGCCTTGACCCACCGGTCCCAGGCGCCGGCGTCGGACGGGTTCTTGAAATAGGCCACGGCCCGGTTGATGTCGGTCCACGAGTAACCGGCCGAGTCGAGGATCCCCTTGACCACCCGCATCGAGAGATCCACCTGGGCGTCCACGTCGCCGACATGGGCTGTCTCGCCCTCGGGGTGGATGCTGGCGGTGCCGGAGATGTACATGCGACGGCAGCCCGGAACGGTGATTTCGACCGCGCGGCTGAAAGCGCTGCCATACGCGGGAGCCGGGCACTGGAGCGGGGAAGGAAGGGCCTTGACGGAGACCCCGGGTTTCAGGGGGGCCATGGCCAGGGCGTCGGCCACCAGGGCGGCGCCAAAGGGGTTGCCGGTTCCGACGCCTGTGCTGGCCGGGACGAGGCGGTCGTAGACGCCGCGATCACGGAAGAACTCGTTGCGGACCCGGTTCAGCTCGTCGTACCACTCCAGGATCTTGTTGCAGTAAAGCCATGTGCGGACCACGTTGTGGAAGTCCATCCCCACCAGTTCAAGGGCGCGTTCGAGTTGATGGATCAGGGACTTCGTCTGGTCGCCGCGCGATGCCTTCAGGTCGGCCGGACGGAGTCCGGCGAAGACCACGAAGCGCATCGTGTCGTCCTCGACGATCGTACCCACCACGCGACCGTCCAGCACGACGGGCCGCGTGGGACCGGCGATCGCATAGAACTGTGCGGCGATGGGCGCCTTGCCCGCGCATGCCGAACCGTCGATCCACGTCACCGGCCACCGGATCGGACCGCACTTTCGCTCGATGGCCGCAAGGGTGCCGGCTTCCCGATCCGCCGGGCCGAACAGGTCCATCGCGGCGACATGGGCGCCATTCTGCTTAAGGAAGTCGCCGATCTCGGCCGCCAACGGCTCGGGCCCCCCGTCTCCGCCCGGGGCGTCCGTCACGAAGAACCGGGAACTCCCTGGCAGGGAGAGGCGGACGATGTCCAAGCGGGGTTGACGGATTCGGGCAAGGGTAAGGCCACGATGTGGACAAGGTTCGCTCATGATGCTCCAACCGAACGTCTAGGAGGAGGGATTATTGTCCCATGCCTACAGGGAAAGGACATACGCCTCGAGGTCGGCCAACTCCTGCTCGTTCAGGCCGGACGTTGTGCCATGGCGATCGCCCTTGTTGAAGGTCGTGAGGACATCCTTGATCGTCGCGGCGCGGCCATCGACGAGATAGGGCGCTGTCCGCCAGCATTCGACGAGCGTCGGCGTATCGTACGCCTTGTCCTTGTCCAGGTCGGCACCCGTTCCGACGTCATAGGGCTTGAGCGACGAGAACAGCGGTGCGGGGTGGCAATCCGCACAGCCGGCCTTCTTGAAGACCTTCTCGCCGCGCCGTGCGCCATCGCTCATCCTCCCGTTCACGAGATGGGGGCTGGGGGCCGGCTTCAAGGACTTGAGGTATTCGTCGATCGCCTTGGCGTCCTCCTCCGGGCGCACGGCGAATTGGATGTAGCGCAGGCCCGAGCGCACCGCGACTTCGGCCGAGTCGCGGATCGCGCTCATCATCGCCGGGGGGGTGCGGTGGGCGAGCAGCATGTTCTTGGTCTGCTTCGGGTTTCCCATGCCGTCATTGAGCAGGTCCCAGTTGAGGCCGTCCACCCGGGCGTCGGGGTGGCAGCTTGCGCAGCTCTGCCACTGCTGGAAGCACAGGGCCGAGTCGTGGAAGAAGATCTCGCCTTGACGGACGGTATCCGGCACGGGCTTGGGCCCGAGAGGGATCGAAACGCTTCGGACGGGCGAGGCTGCCGGATCGACAACGGCCAGCGTGTCGGTGAAGTACTCGACGATGAAGGCCTTGGTGCCGATGACCGCGATATCCCGGGGGCCGTTGCCCGGCAGCCGGATGCGTTCGCGGATGTCGACGAGGAAGGCGAGATCGTTGGGGACCTGCTGCGGGGAGGTCGACACGGCCGTGACCTTCTCGCCCTTGGCCACGCGGTCCAGCTTGTCATGCAGTTTCGCGCGGTCGATCACGCTGACCTCATGCGAGCCGGAGTGGGTCACCAGCAGGCGGGCGCCGTCCGTCGTGCAGGTCACTCCCCAGGGGTTGGCCGCTCCGCGGTCGATCTCGTCGAGGAGCACGGTGTTGACGAGCTTCCGCTGGGCGACATCGATGATGCTCAGGGCCGACGTCATCATCCATCCGCGGTCCAGTTGCGTGGTGGGAAGCGTGTAGCGCCCGAGGATCGAGGTGACGTACGCGAACTTCCCGTCCGGCGAAAGCCCCACGCCCCGTCCCGCGGTACAGCCGTTGGGAAGCCGGACCTGGGTGGCGGTCCCCGCGGCGGTGTCGACGAGCGTGACCTCGATGGAAACCACATCGGCCGTTGCCGGTCCCGCGGGAAGGTGGTTCACGACGACCAGCGTCGCTCCCCACGCCACGTCCCGCGGTACAGCCGTTGGGAAGTCGGACCTGGGCGGCGGTCCCCGCGGCGGTGTCGACGAGC